>Ga0207650_10000202_pt1 | contig 68952 bp, 62 predicted proteins | sample KBSS63metaG_FD_184325 | JGI IMG/M metagenome (GOLD analysis project Ga0207650, IMG submission 184325) | Switchgrass rhizosphere microbial communities from Kellogg Biological Station, Michigan, USA - KBS S6-3 metaG (SPAdes) (version 2) | ecosystem: Host-associated > Plants > Roots > Rhizosphere...
AACTCGACCACCTCGGCACGCCCCAGGAACTCACCACTCCAGACGGCGAAATCGTCTGGTCCGCCCACTACCGCGCCTACGGCCAAATCAGCCGTCTCGACGTAAAAAAAGTCGACAACCCGCTGCGCTTCCAAGGCCAATACTTCGATCCGGAAAGCGGACTGCACTACAACCGCCATCGCTACTACAATCCGGACATTGGTCGCTACCTGACGCCGGATCCGGTGAAGCTGGCGGGTGGGATCAACGCATACCAGTACGTGCCTAACCCTACGGGGTGGGTGGATCCGCTAGGGCTAAGCAAATGCCCTGGCAACTGTGATCCGGCTAAAAGCTCTGAGAGTTTTTCGAGCAGCGCGAAAGCGAATGAAGGTCAACCACCGCTCCCTTCTCCTGAAGATATTGAATGGACGGCCCATGGCTATAAGCACAGTCCTTCAAAGAAAATACCTTGGAAAGATATTTTGGCAACGACAAAATCTGGTCCGGCAAAATACAGGCCAGGGATAGATATTGAAAGCCTAGAGAGGGAAGCCTATAAAAACGGCAGGATGACTACGAATGGCAAACCTTGGAAGGTCATGGAGTACGCTGAAAGCATCGGCGCAAGCGAGGGGGCTCCAAGTCGCTGGATCCGGGTAGAACTAAGCTCGAAAACGATTCACGGCCACCCCATTTCAGAGCAAGAATTCCGGAGATTAATCAAGTGATTTCATTAGACTTCATACAAGGCAACATCACCTACGATGATCTTTCTTTGCTGGAAGACTCCGCGATTGAAGATCAAGTACACAACTTGAAGGAGGATATGCTTCAGGTGGTGTACCCAGACGGACTATTACTTGACGTAGGCTGGTTTCCTTCATTCGATGTAAAAGGACACTTTCAAATAAAAGTCGTCAAAAACCATGACTGGGACTCCCCTGTTTTAAAGTTTACCGCGCAATCAATTAGGGCTCTGATTAAGCAGCTTCTGCTCACACAATCTCAATTAATGCAGCGCTAAAAAAACGCCAAAATTATAGCCCACGCTCCCCTTAAACTACCCTGAGGAGACCTGAACACCAGAGCTTAAAAGCACCACGATGATGGCTGTAAAGGCAGGTTTTGTTGAGATAAGCCCAATAAGAATCCAGCTCTATCCCACACATATGTGAACGCCACTCAAGTCAGTGCAAACAACAACCACCCACTCAAGGGCTGCTTCGCAGCCCCACACAGCGCAAACCCGCTCTCCACAAGCCAACAACCCGATCAACCGAATTTGCCGATTCACCACCCCTCTTTCAACATCCGCAACTCCAAATGCTGCAACAACATAATCGTCTTCCCATCCACAATCTCCCCGCTCTGCACCATGCCCAGCGCCTGCTCAAACCCCAGCTCCAACACTTCGATATCCTCGCCCTCTTCTTCCAGCCCACCACCGCTGCCAACTCGATCCGCCGGCTGATACTCGCCGATAAAAAAATGAATTCGCTCAGTCACCGAGCCCGGGCTCATGAACGCGGCATAGATTTTTTCCACATGCCCCACGCGGTAGCCCGTTTCTTCTTCCGCCTCCAGGCGAATACGTTCCTCGGGGCTGGCATTGTCCAGCAACCCGGCCGCTGTCTCGATCAGGTAGCCGGGGTAGTCATTGACGAACGTGGGCATGCGGAATTGGCGAATCAGCAACACCGTACGCTGCTCGCGGTTGTACAACAGGATGGTCGCGCCATTGCCACGGTCGTAGACCTCACGGGTCTGGGCCTGCCAGCTGCCGTCGCGGCGGCGCAGGTCGAAGCTGTATTTCTTGAGGAGGTACCAGTTGTCCGAGAGGGTTTGTTCGGCGGTGATGCGAACGGGGCTGTTGTCCATGGTCAGGCCTTTTGTTCAAAGTGGGGAGCATTGTCAACGCTGTAACACTTTGCAAGCAATCACCCTCAACGGCTGTCGAATTTATACCTGTGGGTGTAGGCCATCTGGTAAAACCCCTGCTTCACCTTCACCTGGGTACCTTCATGTCTTCTCGTTTTCTGCCGCGCCTGCGCCTGCGCTGGCTGCCCTTGCTGTGCATGGCGTTGTTGATCGTCGGCCTGCCGGTGGGTTGCAGCGTGTTGCAACAAAAGGAGCGTGAGCTGGTGTTCCGCATCGAGCCGGGCACCGCCAGTTGGTACAGCGGTTTGCCCAAGGCCGTGCAGGAATTCGAACTCAAGCCCGCCAGTTTCAAGTCGGGGCAGAACATTCACGGCTGGTGGTACCCGGCGGGCAACAAAGATGCACCGGCAGTGCTCTATCTGCACGGCGTGCGTTGGAACCTTACCGGGCAGTTGTTTCGCATCGAGCAATTGCATGCACTCGGCTATTCGGTGCTGGCCATCGATTATCGCGGCTTTGGCCAAAGCCAAGGTGACCTGCCTTCGGAAACGACGGTATACGAAGACGCGCGCATCGCTTGGGAACGCTTCAAGCTGCTGCAGCCGGACCCGAGCAAGCGCCTGATCTACGGGCACTCGCTGGGTGGCGCGGTGGCCATCGACCTGGCCGTTGAACTGGGCCAGCAGACGCCGCTGCCGGTGCGCGGGCTGGTGATCGAATCCACCTTCACGTCCCTGGCGGATGTGGCCACGGCGGTGGCCAACACCTCGTTGCCGGTCCGTTGGCTGCTGTCGCAGAAATTCGACTCCATCGACAAGATTGCCGACATCCATATGCCGTTGTTGGTGGTACACGGTCTTGATGACCGCTATGTGCCGCCGCGTTTCAGCCAGCAATTGTTTGAAGCCGCCGAGGAACCCAAGCGGTTGTTATTGGTGCCCGGCGCCAGCCATAACAACAGCATGAGCCTGGCCGGTCGCAGCTATCGCCAGGCACTCGACCACCTGATGCAGGCCAGGATGCCGGCGCAGGTTGTCACGCACTCCACAGGCCGTAAAGGCGACTCATAAAGTGCTTTTCGGCACTGGCTTCGCGCTTGGCTGTCAAGCGCAAACCCTGCCCATGCTGGCCCAAATCGAAAGTTGATCAAATATTAACCGTAGGTTAAATCGCCAAGCCAGCCGGGCGTTCGCAAAGTTATCCACAGAGATACCCACGGTTTTCGTGGACAACTCTTTTTATTTTTTTACGATTTTTTTGCTCATCCGTTGCTTTCTGGATATGTCCCCGGCAACAAAATCTGGCGATTCACATCGCGTATATCGTTATACCCACAGAGCGCCATCGACACGTCCAACTCCCGAGCGATGATCTCCAGGGCCTTCGTCACGCCCGCCTCGCCCAAGGCACCCAAACCGTACAAATGCGGCCGACCGATCATGGTGCCCTTGGCCCCCAAGGCCATCGCCTTGAGCACGTCCTGGCCGGAGCGGATGCCACCGTCAAGCCACACTTCAATACGCTCGCCCACCGCGTCGACAATCGCCGGCAACTGGCTGATGCTCGACGGCGCGCCATCCAGCTGACGGCCACCGTGGTTGCTCACCACCAACGCATCCGCGCCGCAATTGGCGGCCAGGCGCGCGTCTTCCACATCAAGGATGCCCTTGATGATCAGCTTGCCGCCCCAGCATTTTTTGATCCATTCCACATCGTCCCAGCTCAGGCGCGGGTCGAATTGCTGGGCGGTCCACGCCGACAGCGAACTCATGTCCGCAACGCCCTTCACATGCCCGACGATATTGCCGAAACCACGGCGTCGGGTACCGAGCATGCCCATCACCCAGCGCGGTTTGGTCGCCATGTTGAGGATGTTCGGCAGGGTCAGTCTGGGCGGTGCCGACAGGCCGTTGATCAAGTCCTTGTGCCGTTGCCCGAGGATCTGCAAATCCAGGGTCAGCACCAAGGCATCCACGCCTGCGGCCTTGGCCCGTTCGATCAACTGTTCGATAAACGCGCGGTCGCGCATCACGTACAACTGGAACCAGAACGGCTGGCCGACGTGTTCGGCAATGTCTTCAAGCGAGCAAATGCTCATGGTCGACAAGGTGTAGCGCAGGCCAAACGCGGCGGCGGCGCGGGCGGTGAGAATCTCGCCGTCGGCATGCTGCATGCCCGCAAGGCCGGTGGGCGCCAGCGCCACCGGCATGGCCATGTCCTGGCCGAGCATGCTGGCGCGGATCGAGCGTTCATCAATATTGCGCGCCACCCGCTGGCGGAATTTGATCGCGGCAAAATCGCTTTCATTCGCCCGGTAGGTACTCTCAGTCCAGGAACCGGAATCGGCGTAATCGTAGAACATCCTTGGAACACGTTTTTGCGCCAGCCTGCGTAAGTCTTCGATGGTTGTGATCAACGACATCTAGGTCACCTCTCCCTGAACTGAGCCCAGAGAGTAACCGGCCAACGGTCGCCCAACCAGCCATTGCGTTTATAGCGACGGCAGACTAACCTCGCACAAACCCGCAAAATAGCGCATAAACATGCACAACTCCCATCAAGCCATTGACCTGCCTTCCCTGCGCAAACAGAAGATCCTATTGCTGCTGGAACGCGACGGCAAAGTCACCGCTGCACAATTGGTCGAGCACTTTGCCGTGTCCCAGGACACCATCCGCCGTGATCTTGGCGAGCTTGCCGCCGCCGGCCTGTTGCAACGGGTCCACGGGGGCGCTTTGCCTCGGCCCAAAGATACCGGCAAGGACTTCTTCACCCGCGTCGGCGAGACCAACGCTGCCAAGCGCCACCTCGCGCAACTGGCGGCAAACCGAGTCGAAGACGGCCAGATTGTGCTGTTCGATTCCGGTTCCACTACGCTGCAGATCGCCCAGTCACTACCGCACTCCATACGCCTGACCGTGGTCACCGCTTCGCCGATGATCGCCATCGCCCTGGCTGACCATCGTGACGTGAAGGTGATTCTGGCTGGCGGCCAACTCAACCCGGCCACGCTCTCCACTGGCGGCCATGACGCCATACGCCTGATCCAGAGCATCAAGGCCGACCTGCTGTTTACCGGCGTGTGCGCGCTGCACCCGCAGGTAGGCATGAGCTCGCTGCATTTTGATGAAGTGGCGGTCAAGCAAGCTTTGCTCGATAGCGCCTCCCACGTGGTGGCGGTAACCATGGCGGACAAACTCGGCGCGGTAGAGCCGTTTGTGGTGGCGCCGTGCAGCCGTATTCACACGTTGATTACCGAGTGGCATGTGCCGAACGTGCAGGCGTATGAGCAGTTGGGGCTGGAAGTGCTGCGGGTTGAGGTCGAGTAGCTAGACGTGGCGGTGGCGCCGATCCCCCTCAGTGGCCCAGCTTGCGCTCAGCCTTGGCGGCTTGCTCTTTGATCGCACCGGCCTGGCGCTCAGCGTCCTTGATCGACGTGGGCGTCAGCACCTTGTCGACGCTTTCCGTGTTCGGATCTGGACGCTCCAGCGCCTGGTCCTTGTCGGGGGTGCCGGCGCCTTTCTGGGCTTGTTCCGAGCTGATGGGGTTGGATGTTTTGTCGGCAGTTCTGTGATCGGTCACGAAGTCTCTCCAGGCAATGAGGCGCAAAAAAACATGCGCCGTTGTGCAGCAGAGCCCTGGGGTATTTCGATAGTTCAAGGAAATTGCAGCCGCGAAATCAACGCAAAAAAAATTTAAACCTTTTGCCCAGGCATCCGCTCAACAGTCAGGTAACGGCATCCCACCACGTTCAAGGAGAACCACCATGACTACTCTGCTGATCAAACAGATGGGCCTGACCTTCGCACTGGTCGCCGGCGCAATGTCCACCGCCATGGCCGCCACCTCCAACGACTTCGTCGACAACGCGGCCGAAGGTGGCATCACCGAAATCGAGGCCGGCAAACTGGCCCTGGAAAAAAGCAGCGCTGGCGACGTGAAGACCTTCGCCCAACACATGGTCACCGACCACACCAAGGCCAATCAGGAACTGATGACACTGGCGAAAAAGCTCGATATCCAAGTGCCGGATGATGCCGCCCTGACCGACAAGGCCAAGAAAGCCATCCTGGAAATGCGCGACGAGTCGTTCGATAAGGCTTACGCCAACAACCAGGTGGCGGCTCATGAAAAAACCGTCGAGCTGTTCAAGAAAGAAGCCGCTTCCTCGGATAACGCCGAGCTGAAAGCATTCGCCACCAAGACCCTGCCCACCCTTGAAGCCCATCTGAAAATGGCCAAGGAGCTGCAGGCCAAATACGACCATTAATCCCCGACCAGGAGACCCTCGACCATGAGCTCGCAACTCAACGGTAAGAAAATCCTCATCATCACCTCCAACACCGGCATCGAGCGCGATGAGCTGGTCAAGCCGCTGCAAGCACTGCGCGAGTTTGGCGCGACCGTGACCCACGGTTCGAGCAAGGGCGGTACCACCCAGACCTTTGTCGGTGATACCGAAAAAGACAAGACCGTGGAATCCGACGTGCAACTGTCGGATGTGCTGAGCAGCGATTTTGACGCGCTGGTCATTCCCGGCGGTACCGTCAACGCCGACACACTGCGCCAGGACGCTGCGGCGCTGCGCTTGATCAAAGAGTTCGCCGACGCCGGCAAGACCATCGCGGCCATCTGTCACGGCCCCTGGACATTGATCGACGCGGGCGTGGTCCAGGGCAAGACGCTGACCTCGTATAAAAGCGTGCGCATCGACCTGGAAAACGCCGGCGCCGCCGGTTGGGTCGACGCTCAGGTCAAGGAATGCAAAGCCAATGGCTGGACCTTGATCACCTCGCGCACGCCGGATGATCTGCCTGCGTTCAACACGGCGATTGCCCAGGCGCTGGCCGGCTGATTGCGGCGCCCCTGAACGCAAACAGGCGCCCCATGGGGCGCCTGTTTGCCAAAGGCTTCAACCCTCAGCTTTTACGCTGTTGCGCCATCTCGCGCTTGGGCCCGAACATCGCCCAGGCGATCAGCCCCAACAACGGCACGAAAATCAGAATCACCAACCATAACCCTTTGGTCTCCCAGCCGCCGGTACTGCGCAGTACCACATTGATCGCCCACAATTCCAACAGCAGCAGAACCACCGCCAACCCGATCCAGACATATTCCAATTGCATGATTCACCTCCTGAGGTCTATGGGTTAAGTCAAGCATCCGCGCCAAGGGTTCCATCGGATTTACCAAGGGGCGTGGTGGCCACGCACCGAGGGCATCAAGCGCTCAGGGTGTAATGCAATCCGCTGCGGCCACGACCATGCAAGCTGCACGATCCCAACCCGCACCGAACCTACTTAACCCATTGATAAAAATACGATTTATGTAATCGCTCAAGTTGGTACAGCTGATGCAATCTTCTACCAGACGAGGCGCGCACTTCGACGCGCCCGAACCCAGTCTGTGAGGTTTCATCATGAATGCCATCGACCTTCTCAAAGCCGACCACGAACGTGTAAAAGCGCTGCTGACCCAACTGAGCGAGTCCACCGAGCGCGGTGTGAAAAAGCGCACCGAGCTGCTGGCCAAGCTGGAGATGGAAATCACCCTGCACACCAAGCTTGAAGAAGAGATTCTCTACCCCGCCTTCCGTAAAGCCGGTGGCAAGGAACAGGACATCATGTACCACGAAGCCAAGGAAGAGCACCGCACCGTCGACACCCTGGTGCTGCCTGACTTGAAGCAGACCGAGCCCTCCACCACCGAGTTTTCCGGGCGGGTCAAAGTGGTCAAGGAGTTACTGGAACATCACATCGAAGAAGAGGAAACCGAGATGTTCCCTCAAGCGAAAAAACTGCTGGGCAAAGCGCAACTCGAAGAGCTGGGTGCCGAAATGGAAGCCATGAAAGCTGCGTATAAAAAAACCATGAGCGCCAAGTCGATAGCGGCCTGACGCTGCTTGTCGCCTGGTTCCGCCACCGGGGCCGGTTGTTGGAAAGGCTCCGGTTCTTGATCAAGAGGAAGAGGATTGAACCATGAAGTACGTGCAAAGGATGCTGCTTGCTCTGTGCCTCACAGCCCTGTCCGGTCCACCCGCCCTCGCCGCGTTTGGTGACAACCCCACACGCGCGGCCAACACCTTGGCCGGCGACAGCGCTGCCGGTTCTGCCCTGCCGCCGGGGACTTACCCGAGCAGCCCTTCCGACAGCGACAAAAAAACCCAGGACACCGACAAACAACAGGAAAAGACCTCCAAACCTGCCGATTCCGATAAAGAACCCCAGAAAAAACCGCGCTCAGGCAGCTGACGGCTCATCCGCACTCGGCGGCTCGGGCGCCAGCCCCCAGTCGCCGTGTTCGTACCAGTCGTCGCCGAGCATCTCGGCCGGGTGCATGGTGCGGTCGGCGCCATTGCCGCACGCCAGGTCGGCGGCGCCGCAGTAGCGATCACAGCCCCAGCAGATGCGTTCGGGGTGTTTGGGGTGCAGCGGAAAAGGCTTGGCCATTGCAGTGCTCCTTACCGAAGGGCGACCTCACCACCCTAGCCCTGATACCCGCCCCCAGCCTTGACCGATATCAAGCCTGGCACGCATGAAATATCGTGCGAACTTGACAAGAATCATTATTGTTTACGCCAGACCTTCCTAGACTCGGGCTCTCTTTACTTACCCGTCTGGAAGCCCCTATGCGTACCCTCCCCCTGCTCCCCATCGCCCTGCTGTTATCCACCTCTGCGGCGCTCGCCAAGGAGTACCCCATCGGCGAACCGCAACAGTGCCCCGGCCTGGAAATCGGCGCGGTGTACCTGCAACCGATTGAAATGGCCCCGGCCGGCATGATGCGCGCCACCGCCGACTCCGACGTGCACCTGGAAGCCGATGTGCGGGCCACGGCGGACAATGCCCAGGGCTTTCAGGAAGGCAGTTTCGTGCCCTATCTGAACCTGTCGTTCTCGCTGAAAAAACAGGGCAGCGATACGCCAATCAGCGGTGACTTTCACGCCATGGTCGCCAACGATGGGCCGCACTATGGCGATAACGTCAAGCTGCAAGGCCCCGGCAAATACACCCTTACCTTCAGCGTGCGGCCGCCCACCGGTCACCACGCCCTGGGCCGTCATACCGACAAGGAAACCGGCGTGGCGCCCTGGTTCGAACGCTGCGAGGTGCATTACGAATTCGTCTATGCCGGTATCGGTAAAAAAGGCGACTACTGATGCGCCGCGCCCTGCTGTTGGGCGGCTTTTTGCTGAACGGCGCGGCGTGGGCGGCAGCGCTGCCCACCTATGAGCTGAGCCTGCAAGACGGTCATTTCACCCCGCCGCAATTGGTGGTCAAGGCCGGCGAGCGCTTCAAGATCGTGCTCAAGAACACGGGCCTTGGGCCTGCCGAATTCGAGAGCACACCGCTGCGCGTGGAGAAAGTGCTGTCACCCGGCGTGACCACGTTTGTGGTGATCCATCCCCTGCAACCCGGCGTGTACCCGTTTTTCGATGAATTCAACCCACAACTGCCCGAAGGCAGCATCCGCGCCGATTAGGAGCCGTTGATGAATCAAGCGATGTTTATTGTGTGGCGCGAAAGCGTCGAAGCGCTGTTGGTGATCGGCATTTTGCAGGCCTGGATCAGCCGCCAGAGCGGCCATTCGCGCCTGGCCCGTTTCCTTTGGGCCGGGGTGTTGGCGGGGTTGCTGGGTTCGGCGGGCCTGGCCGGGTTGATGCTGTGGGCCGGCGACACCATGACCGGCGCCGAGGGTGAATGGCTGCAAGCGCTGATGACGCTGCTGGCCAGCGGGTTGATGGTGCAGATGGTGTTCTGGATGCACCGCCACGCGCCCACGCTCAAGCACAGCCTGCTACGCGAAGCCGACCAGCGCCTGGCCCATCAGGGCGGTTGGGGGCTGATGCTGCTGGCGCTGTTGGCGGTGAGCCGCGAAGGCAGCGAAACCGTGGTGTTCCTGTACGGTGCCGGCGCACGGCTGCACGATACGGCGCTGGGCTTGTTCGCCATCGGCGGCGTGCTGGGCCTGGTGTTGGCCGGTCTCACGGTGGTGTTGTTGCGCAGCAGTCGGCGTTTTATCTCGTGGTCGCACTTTTTTGCCCTCAGCGAAGCGCTGTTGCTGCTGTTGGGCGGTGCCTTGCTGGTCGCCGCCGTGGACCGCATCAGCGGGCAACTGCTGGCCATGGACATGCCCGACTGGGTCTACAGCGCTGTCGGCGAAAGCCGCTGGGACAGCAGCGCCCTGCTCAGTGACAGCCATGGCCTGGGCGCGCTGCTCGCCGACTTTGCCGGCTACCGCGCCGCACCCAGCCTGATCACCTTGCTGGTGCTGCTGGGCTACTGGTTGGCGGTGGGCAACGGCAACCAGTAGCCCAGCAGCACCACTGGCTGCAGCCCCTGGGCGATGGTATGCGCCGCCATGCCCGGTTGATCCGCGCCGTGCAATGGGTGGTGGTGCTGGCCTACGCCGTGCTGTTGGTGGTGCCCGCCCTGCTGCCGCTACCGGACAGCCAGGCGCGCCTGCTGGACAACCTGACGCGGCTCGCACAATTTCTGTTCTGGGGTGTCTGGTGGCCGTTCGTATTGCTGTCGATGGTGTTATTCGGGCGCCTGTGGTGCGGCGTGCTCTGCCCGGAAGGCTCATTGAGCGAATGGGCCAGCCGGCATGGCCGTGGCCTGGGCATTCCACACTGGCTGCGCTGGGGTGGCTGGCCCACCGTAGGTTTTGGTCTGACCACCCTCTACGGCCAGTTGATCAGCGTGTATGACTACGCTCAGGCTGCGTTGCTGATCCTCGGTGGCTCGACCGTGGCGGCGGTGATCGTCGGCCTGCTGTTCGTACGCGGCAAACGCGTGTGGTGCCGCTACCTGTGCCCGGTCAGCGGCGTATTCGCCCTGCTCGCCCGCCTGGCGCCCGTGCACTTTGCGGTGGATGAACAACGCTGGAAAGCCAATAGCGCCCCGCGCCTGCCATTACCCAACTGCGCGCCACTGCTGGACATCCGCCGCCTGCAAGGCGCCAGCGAGTGCCACGCGTGCGGGCGCTGCAGCGGGCAACGGGGGGCGGTCCAACTGATCGCGCGCTCGTGCAACCAGGAAATCCTCCAGGCACCGCGCCAACCCGGCTCGGTGTGGGATGCACGGCTGCTGCTGTTTGGCGTGATCGGCTTGGCCATGGGCGCGTTCCACTGGACCATCAGCCCGTGGTTCATCGCCCTCAAGCAGGGCCTGGCCGAATGGCTGGTGAGCCATGATTGGCTATGGCCGCTGCAAGACAATGCACCGTGGTGGCTGCTGACCCATTATCCGCAGCTCAATGACAGTTTCAGTTGGCTCGACGGTGTTTGCATCGTGCTGTATCTGGCGGGCAGCTCATTGCTGCTCGGTGGCGGATGCTGGCTGCTGCTGCGCCTGGCCGCGCGCGTAGCGGGTGATCGCGCACTGTTTCGGCCCCTGGCCCTGACCTTGACGCCCTTGGGTGGTGCGGGGTTGTTCCTGGGCTTGTCGGCGACCACGGTGAAGTTGTTGCGCTATGAGGGGTGGGTGTTGGGCTGGGTGCAGCCGGTTCGCGCGGCGATTTTGCTCGGCGCGATGGGCTGGTGTTTGTGGTTGGGGTGGCGGCAGCTGGGTGGGGTGCAATCGCGGTGGGCGGCTTGGTTGTGTGTTCTGGTGAGTAACGGGGTGGTGGGATTTGGATGGTGGTTGCAGTTTTGGGGATGAGTACCCATCCGTTGTTTGGGTAACGGCTCGCGTTTGAACGGCGCAACAGACTGAGGTCCACCCGATGTAGGCAGATCCACCTGTGGGAGGGGCGGTGCGACGATTCGACTTGCTCCCGATGGCAGTGGGTCAGCAAACGATGCACTCACTGACACTCCCCCATCGGGAGCAAGCCCCCTCCCACAGTGGAACTGTGATCGACGAACAATACCGGTCGGTTACTAGACCTTGAACCGCGCCACCATCTGATGCAGCGCCCCCGCCATCCCCGCCAAGTCGTGCCCTGCCGTCTCTGTATGCAATGCGCCCTGCAATACCTGCTGGGACAAACTACGAATCCCCACCAGGTTACGATCCACCTCCCGCGCCACCAGCGCCTGCTCTTCGGTGGCACTGGCAATTAGCATGTTGCGCTCGTTGATCTGCGAAATAGACCGAGTGATCTCCTCCAACGCTTCCCCCGAACGCTGCGCCACGCCCAAGGTGGTCTGCACCCGCTCACTGCTGCTGTGCATCGCCGCCACCGCGTGTTCGGTGTCATGGCGAATATTGCCGATCATCTGCTCGATCTCCTGGGTCGAGGTTTGAGTGCGATGGGCCAGCGCACGTACCTCATCGGCGACCACGGCAAAACCGCGCCCGGCGTCCCCGGCGCGGGCCGCTTCGATGGCGGCGTTGAGGGCCAGCAGGTTGGTCTGGTCGGCAATGCTGCGGATCACCTCCAGCACGCCGCTGATGTCCTGCACGCGCACGGCCAGTTGCTGGATGCGTTCGCAGGTTTCCACCACGCCGTTGGCCAGGGTGTTGATCGACGCCACGGTTTGCTGCACCTGGGCCTGGCCGCGCTGGGCGGTCTGCTCGGACAGACGCGAGGCCTCGCTGGTGCTCACGGCATTGCGCGCCACTTCATCGACCGCGGCGGTCATTTGATTCACCGCCGTGGCGGCCTGTTCGATCTCTTGGCCCTGGGCCTGCAAGCTGCTGCTGGTCTGGCCGCTGACCGCGCTCAACTCCTCGGAGGAGCTGGCCACGCCGTCCACCGACGCCGCGATGTGCCGCACCATCTGGTTCAGGTTCTGCTGCATCCGGTGCAGGTTGCGCATCACGCTGCCCTCGGCACTGTTGCCCACGGGCACCACGATGGTCAGGTCGCCCTCGGCGATATGGTTCAACACCCGCGCCGCTTCAGACGGCTCGCCGCCCAAGGGCCGGAGCACGCTGCGGGTAACCATCACCGCAGCCGTTATCACCAGCGCCAGGCACAGCACGAACAGCCCGAGCATGTTGCGCCGCGCCTCGTCATACAGGCTCTGCGCCGCCTGCCGGCGCTCGGCGAACACCTGGCCCTGCAGGGTCATCAGGGCATCCAGGCTCTTGAACACTTCCAGTTCGGCCGGCATCACCTGTTGCTTGAGCTGCGCCAGCCCCTGCTCGCGGGCGCCCTGTCTGATCAGCGCCTGCACCTGGGTAAACGCGGCCACGTAGGCTTCACGATGGGTTTTCAAGGTGGCATACGCGGCCTTGCCTTCAGCGGTATCGAGCAGCGGTTCGAGGGCGCCGAAAGCGTCGGTGATGCGCTGGCGCGTAGTGCCGATGGCGGCCTGGGCCTGTGGGTTGTCCTGGTCGATCAGCAGGTCGCGGGTGTTGCGCCCGTTATCGCGCACACCGGTGGCAATCACCATGATCGGCGCGATTTTCGGCCAGTCCTGTTGCACGATCTGTTCCGATTGCTGCTTGAGGGTTGCCAGGTCGTGCAGGGCGTAAAACACCAAGCCGACCAGGGCCAACGGCGCAATCGCGAAACCGATGACAATGCGTTGAGCCGTGGTTAATTGCTTCATTCTGATATCCCTGATGAAAGCCTGCCCAACATGGGCAGCATCTATAAAAATCCTGTTGAGGGCGTGCATCACCCTCGCAGTACAAACGCGGGGAATAACGCCCGCAGTCGGCCCCATAGCTCGGGCAGTGCCGCCTGTACCGGCGCGCACGCCAAGTGCGGGTCGAGCATGCTGGCCGTGCGCACCAGCTGCACGGCGAAACGCGTTACGCCACTGGCTTGCAAACGCTGGGCCAGCAGTAGCAGGCGGGCGGGGTCGATCAGGTGCCAGTGCACCGTGGTGCGGCATTCGTAGTCCACGCCACTGGCCAGCAAGGCCTCCAGGCTGCGCCAGTTGGCGGCGCCGCTGCCCTTGACCTGGGTGATCGAGCGGCAGTCTTCGGCCAGCGCCTTCACATCAAAACCGACCCAATCGGCATGGCGCAGCGCGTTGGCAAAACCGGTCGGTTTGATCCCCGCGCTGTGCAGGCCGACCCGAAACCCCATCGCGCGCACTTCATCCATGGCCGCCGGCAAGCCTTCCTGCAAGGTCGGTTCGCCGCCGCTGAACACCACGGCGTCGAGCAAATCCTGACGCCGTTGCAAAAACAGCAACACCCGGCGCCAATCCACCTCAGTGCTTGCGCGTGGCGGGATCAGGTCCGGGTTGTGGCAGTAACGGCAGCGCCAGGCACAGCCCTGGCAAAACAGCACGCAGGCAAGCATGCCGGGATAGTCGAGGGTGGTCAGGGGCACCAGGCCCCCGACCCGTAGCGCTCGACTCATTGGCGCCCGGCCACGGCGGCCGCTTCAGTGAAATGCACACGCTCCTTGTGCTCGGACTGTTTGCCGGGGTTGAAGGCCGACACCGGCCGGTGGTAACCCATCACCCGGGTCCAGACTTCGCAGCGCTGACGTTGTGGCTGGGATGTTTGCATGGTGTAGCTCCTTGAGGGTTGAAAAACGCTTTATCGCGCAGCGGCCAGGGCGAGCACTTCGTCGCACTTGGGGCAGAACTCATGTTCACCGGCCAGGTAGCCGTGCACCGGGCAGATCGAGAACGTCGGGGTGATCGTCAGGTACGGCAGGCGGAAACGTCCCAGGGCTTTGCGCACCAACTGCTTGCACGCCTGGGTCGAGGAAATCCGCTCGGCCATGTACAGGTGCAATACGGTGCCGCCGGTGTATTTGCATTGCAGTTCATCTTGCAGCTCCAGCGCTTCGAATGGGTCCTGGGTGAAGCCCACCGGCAATTGCGAGGAGTTGGTGTAATACGGCGCGACATCGCTGCCGGCCTGCAGGATGTCGGGGTAGCGCTTGCGGTCTTCCTTGGCGAAGCGGTAAGTGGTGCCTTCGGCCGGCGTGGCTTCGAGGTTGTAGAGGTGGCCGGTTTCTTCCTGGAAACGCAGCAACGTGGCACGCACATGGTCGAGCAGCTTGAGGGCAAACGCGCGGCCCTGCTCGGTGTGCATGCCCTGCTCATCGCCGCTGAAATTGCGCAGCATCTCGTGCATGCCATTGAGGCCAATGGTGGAGAAGTGATTGCGCAGGGTGCCCAGGTACCGCTTGGTGTAGGGGTAGAGGCCGGCGTCCATATGGTGCTGGATCACCTTGCGCTTGACCTCCAGGCTTTCCATGGCCATGTCCATCAGGCTGTCCAGGCGTTGCAGCAGGCCCGAGGTGTCCCCCTTGAACAGATAGCCCAGGCGCGCGCAGTTGATCGTCACCACCCCCAGACTGCCGGTCTGCTCCGCCGACCCGAACAGCCCGCCGCCGCGCTTGAGCAACTCACGCACGTCCAGTTGCAGGCGACAGCACATCGAGCGCACCTGGTTGGGCTGCATATCGGAATTGAGGAAGTTCTGGAAATACGGCAAGCCATAGCGCGCGGTCATCTCGAACAGGCGGTCGGCGTTGTCGCTGTCCCAGGGGAAATCGTGGGTGATGTTGTAGGTGGGAATCGGAAAGGTGAATACCCGGCCCCTGGCGTCGCCCGCCTGCATCACTTCGATATAGGCGCGGTTGATCAGCTCCATTTCGGCCTGCAGGTCGCCGTAGGCAAACGGCATTTCCTCACCACCGATCACCGGGATTTGCTCACGCAGATCCTCCGGGCAGACCCAGTCAAAGGTCAGGTTGGTAAACGGCGTTTGGGTGCCCCAGCGCGACGGCACGTTGAGGTTGTAGATGAACTCCTGCACCGCCTGACGCACCTGGGCGTAGCTCAGTTGGTCCTTGCGCACATAGGGCGCCAGGTAAGTGTCGAACGAACTGAACGCCTGGGCGCCGGCCCATTCGTTTTGCAGGGTGCCGAGGAAGTTGACCATCTGCCCCAGGGCGCTGCTCAGATGCTTGGGCGGCCCCGCTTCGACGCGCCCGGCAACGCCATTGAGGCCCTCGTGCAACAACGAACGCAGCGACCAGCCGGCGCAGTAACCGGCGAGCATGTCGAGGTCGTGAATATGCAAATCCGCCTCACGGTGCGCGCGGCCGATCTGCTGGCTGTAGACCTCATCGAGCCAATAATTGGCGGTGACCTTGCCCGACACATTGAGCACCAACCCGCCGAGGGAATAGCCCTGGTTGGCATTGGCCTGTACGCGCCAGTCTTCTCGGTCGAGGTATTCGTTCATCGAGGTGGCGACTTCCACCAGGGTCTTGCGGTCGCGACGCAGGCGCCCGTGTTGTTCGCGGTAGACGATGTAGGCGCGCATGGAGAGGAAGTAGCCGGCGTCCATCAGTACGCGTTCGACGCTGTCCTGGATCTGTTCGACGTCCAACTGCTCGATGCCCTTAAGGCGCGCGAGGACGGCGCCCAGCAGCAGGTCGACATCGGCGGGTTGATATTCGCCGGTGGCGGTGCCGGCGGCGATCAGCGCCTGGCGGATTTTTTCCGGGTTGAAGGGGGCGAGGCTGCCGTCGCGCTTGTGTAGGCGAGTGCTGAACAGCGGGGTGAGCGTGGGTTGCATTTTCAGGGCTCCAGGCACCACATATAGTGATTTATTAATGAGTAGACACAAGATGCAGTGAGATTACGGAAAACGGGGTGAGCGCCCCTTGATTGGGGTCAAGGTTTTTTGATTGGGGTATATCCGTTATTTAGGTAACGGCCGCCTATGGTTCCGCCCTTACGGCGGCTCACTTTTGAACAGCGCAAAAGTAAGCAAAACGCTCTTGCCCCAACACTTGGCACCTCGCTTAGGCTCGGTGTGCCCGAACGCAGGCTTGAATCCGTGGGCCGCCGCCACGCGCCATCCATGGCGCGGGGCGGCTAACCCGGCGTCCTGCCGGGTTACCCACGGATTCAAGCCTGCGTTCGGCCAGCGTGTTTAATGGGGCGCCTGAGATCACGATCAAAAGCCAGATCAAAAACCAAAGCAGACTGAGGCCTATCTGATGTATGGAGATCAAAAATGTGGAAGGGGGCTTGCTCCCGATGGCAGTGGGTCAGCAACCGATGCATCAACTGACACGCCCTCATCGGGAGCAAGCCCCCACATTGAGGCACCGCCCTACCCCCCACTCATGTTCATAAACCGCACCACCTGCACCTCCCCCGCCCCGGTAAAGTCATGCCGCAACGGCTTGCCCTTCAACCCACGAACCAACGCCTCGACCAACGGCCCATCGTCCAGCGGATAGCGGCGCAACAACCCCCGAAAATCCACCGCCTGCTCCTGCCCCAGACACAACAACAACTGCCCCTCCACCGTCATGCGCACGCGGTTGCAACTGCCGCAGAAGTTGTGGGAGTTGGGCGAAATAAACCCGATGCGCGTTGCCGGATGCCTTGCCAAGCGCACATACCGCGCCGGTCCGCCGCTGTTCTCGGTGCTGTCCACAAAACCATGTTCACGGGCAATCACCGCGCGCACTTCATCGCTGGAACAAAACGTCTCCCCGCGCGAGCGCCCCACATCGCCCAAGGGCATTTCCTCGATAAAGCTGATGTCGATACCTTGATCGATGGCATACCGCACCAACCCCGGCACCTCATCAAAATTGCGCCCCTTCATCACCACGCAGTTGAGCTTGACCCGTTCGAACCCCGCCTCCCGGGCCGCCTCGATACCGGCCAGCACCTGGCGCAGATCACCGTTGCGGGTGATCGCGCGAAAGCGTGAGGCGTCCAGGCTGTCGAGGCTGATATTCATGCGCTTGACCCCCGCCTCCACCAACGGCCGGGCCAATCGCGCCAACTGCGAGCCATTGCTGGTCATCACCAGTTCACGCAGCCCCGGCAACGCGGCGATGTTGCGGCACAAGCCGACAATGCCCGGGCGGATCAGCGGTTCGCCGCCGGTAAGGCGGATCTTGCGCACGCCCTGGCCGACGAACAACGCAGCCAGGCGCTGCAGCTCTTCCAGCGTCAACACCTGCTGGCGCGGCAGGAAGGTCATGTTTTTCGCCATGCAGTACACACAGCGAAAATCACAGCGGTCGGTCACCGACAAGCGCAGGTAATCGATGGAGCGGCCCACACCATCCACCAGGCTCATGTCACTGCACCAGCGGCGAGTCGGCGCCCTGCAGCGCGATGCCGCGAATGTCCGCCGCGCCGATCAGGGTTTGCAGGTACTGCACCAAGGCCTTCTGCCACACGCCCTGTTGCAGTTGCGTGCGAATGGCCACCGCCACCGCTTCATAGGGCAACGGCTGGCCTTCGATGCGCTGGTCGACGCTGATCACATGCCAGCCATAACGGCTCTCCAACGGTTTGCCGGCCAGGCCCGGCGCCAGGGTGAACAACTGGCGCTCCAGCTCCGGCACAGTCTGGCCTTTGCTCACCTGGCCCAACGAACCACCCTGGGCCTTGGACGGGCACGCCGAGTATTTGAGGGCCAACTCGGCAAACTGGCCCGGCTGCTCTTCCAGGCTCAGCAGCAAGACTTCTGCCTGGCTGTGCGCCAGATCGCGCGCCTCGCTATCGTCCGGCGCGCATTCGAGCAGGATGTGCCGCACCGCCAACAACGGCGCACTGTGAAAGCGCCCACGGTTGTTATCGAAGTAACGCAAGCAGGTGGCCTCGTCGCACTCGGGCACCGTGACCTCGCGCTCCAGCAACAAACGCGTGGCCGCTTCTTCTTGGTTTTCGCCGGGGGCAATGTCCCCCGCCAGGCCCAGCTCGGCAATCCGCTGCTGCAACAGCTCGCGGATCACCAGCGCACGGGCGGCCAGGTACACCGCCGCCTCGCGGCTTTCGGCCGGGTGATACTGCAACTCCAGGGCCATCGCCTCGGGCGTGACCGGCACGCCGTTGACGCTGATGATCGGCCATTCCTGCTCACTGCTGGCGATCAACTCAGGCTCAAGCGGCACTGCGACTTCAACCACCGCCTCTTTGGCCGACGAACCGCAACCGCCGCTGCCGCCATTGCCGCCACCACATCCGCATCCACTGCTCATGCTGTTCTCCTCACTTTTGCCGCACGATTTGATAACGACGCCCCAGGTACCAGATCGGTGCGCTGACCATGTGCACCAGGCGGGTAAACGGGAACAGCACGAACAGGGTCAGGCCCAGCGCCACATGGGCCTTGTAGATCAGCGACACCGGCGCGATCGACTCGGCCGCCTGCACCGGCCGCAACAGCACCACGTTCTGTGCCCAGTCGGCGAGCATCACCATCACCGAGCCCTCCATATGGCCGGTGGAGGCCACGATGGTCAGCAAGCCCAGCAGCAATTGCGCCAGCAGCACCAGCAGGATCAGGATGTCCGACGGGCTCGACGTCGCGCGCACCCGTGGGTCGCTCAGGCGCCGCTTGACCAGCATCAGCAAGCCCACCAGGCACAGCAGGCCGAAGAAGCCGCCGGAAACCATCGCGAGCAGTTGCTTGTTTTCGGTACTGATCACATGGTGGTAGACCGACGCCGGGGTGAGCAGGCCGACAAAATGCCCGGCCAGTACGAACAGCACGCCGACATGGAAAAAGTTGCTCGCCACGCGCATGCCACGGTTATTGAGCATCTGGCTGGAGCCGGCCTTCCAGGTGTACTGCGAGAGGTCGAACCGCGCCCAACTGCCCAACAGACAGATGGCCAGGGCCACATAGGGGTAGACCCCGAATACCAGCAAATTCCACTTAGACATTACCCACCTCCCCGGCCGGCACGCTGGCCTGGCCTTCTCGCTGAAAATCCACCCAATGCAACGGCACCGCGCTTTCTTCGCGGGCCTTGCCCGGCGCGCTCGGTAGCGAACTGCAGCGGTCCTGCTGTTCGGCCTGCATAAAGTCCACCGCTTCCTCTTCCCAGATTTTGTCCAGGGCTTCGAGGGAGTCGTCGCGCGGTTCGGCGGCGACCTGGGCGCGCACTTCAGCCACGGCCTGGTGCGGCTCGGCGCCGGCGATCTGCAACAGCGCACGCAAGCAACCGGCATAAGCGCTCTCACGCTCTTCCAGACGCGCGGCGAGCAATGCCAGCAGGTGCGCCACATCCGCCAGGCCCTCGCGGGCCTCGATGTCTTCGCGGGTGGACAAAAACTCCAGATACAGCGGGATATAGTCCGGCAGCTCCTTGACGCCGATGGCAAAGCCGGCCGCTTCGTACTGGGCCATCATGTCGACCATGGCCTGGCCACGATCGCGGGACTCACCGTGCACGTGTTCGAACAACAACAGCGACAACGAACGCCCCCGGCCAAACAGCGCGCCGTAGTGTTCCTGGCCGTCCATCAGGTCGTTGGCGCAGATCAGCTCCAGCAGCTCAAACAACGCGCCGCGCTGCTTGGGGCTGATTTCCCGCGATTCGATGATCGCCTGTTCCAATTCGTCGCGGCCGTTCACCAGGGTCTCGGTGGGGTAATCCAGCAGCAGCGAAATCACTTTGAGAATGCGCATGGCTCAGTCCTCCCAGATCTGTACGGTTTTGAGCACGTCGCGGCGGTTGGCCTTCTTGGCGCCGAACATGTTGGTGTCGGAGCTGCCGCTGCAACCGCTGCCGAAGCTGAACCCACAACCGGAGCGCTCGGCGAACGCGTCGCTCATGGCGTCTTCACGGTGGGCGCTGGGCACCACAAAACGGTCTTCGTAGTTGGCGATGGCCAGGTAGCGGTACATCTCTTCCACCTGTTCTACACTCAGGCCGACGTCTTCGAGCACTTGCAGGTCTTCGACGCCGTCCACTTGCTGGGAGCGCTTGAAGGCCCGCATCGCCAGCAGGCGCTTGAGCGCTCGCTTGACCGGTTTTTCATCGCCGGCGGTGAGCATGTTCGCCAGGTAACGCAGCGGAATGCGCAGGCTGTCGACATCCGGGATTACCCCGTTCATACCCACGGTGCCGGCGGCCGCAGCGTTCTGGATCGGCGAAAGCGGCGGCACGTACCAGACCATCGGCAAGGTGCGGTATTCCGGGTGCAACGGCAGTGCGAGTTTCCAGTCCACCGCCATCTTGTAGACGGGCGAACGCTGGGCCGAGTCGATCACCGACTGCGGTACGCCATCGGCCAGGGCCTGGCGGATCACCGCCGGGTCGTTCGGGTCGAGGAAGATTTCCAGCTGTTTCTCGTACAGGTCCTGCTCACTGGCGGTACTGGCCACCTCGCTGATGCGGTCGGCGTCGTACAGCAACACGCCCAGATAACGAATACGCCCCACGCAGGTTTCGGCGCACACGGTAGGCATGCCGGCTTCGATGCGCGGGTAGCAGAAGATGCACTTCTCGGACTTGCCGCTTTTCCAGTTGAAGTAGATTTTCTTGTACGGGCAGCCGCTGATGCACATGCGCCAGCCACGGCATTTTTCCTGGTCGATCAGCACGATGCCGTCTTCTTCGCGCTTGTAGATCGCGCCACTGGGGCACGAGGCCGCGCACGCCGGGTTCAGGCAGTGCTCGCACAGGCGTGGCAGGTACATCATGAAGGTGTTTTCGTACTCGCCGTAGATGTCGGCCTGGATCTGGTCGAAGTTCTTGTCCTTGCGCCGCTTGGCGAACTCGGTGCCGAGGATTTCTTCCCAGTTGGGGCCCCATTCGATTTTCTGCATGCGCTTGCCCGACACCACCGAACGCGGGCGGGCGGTGGGCTGGTGCTCGCCCAGGGGCGCGGTGTGCAGGTGCTGGTAGTCGAAGTCGAACGGCTCGTAGTAGTCGTCCAGGCTCGGCAGGTCGGGGTTGGCGAAGATGTTCGCCAACACGCGGAATTTGCCGCCGATGCGCGGGTTGATCGAGCCGTTGGCGTTGCGCACCCAGCCGCCCTTCCACTTGTCCTGGTTTTCCCACTCTTTGGGGTAGCCGATGCCCGGCTTGGACTCGACGTTGTTGAACCAGGCGTATTCCATGCCTTCGCGGCTGGTCCACACGTTTTTGCAGGTGATCGAGCAGGTGTGGCAGCCGATGCATTTGTCCAGGTTCAGCACCATGCCGATCTGTGAGCGAATCTTCATCTCAGTTCTCCTCGATATCGGTCGGCAATGGGCGCGGCAAGTCATCGCCGCTGGAGCCATCGAGCCAGTCGACCTTGGCCATCTTGCGCACCACGACGAATTCGTCGCGGTTGCAACCGACCGTGCCGTAGTAGTTGAAACCGTAGGCCTGCTGGGCGTAGCCACCGATCATGTGGGTGGGCTTGAGCACCACGCGGGTCACCGAGTTGTGGTGGCCGCCACGGGTCTTGGTGGTTTCCGAACCGGGTACGTTCACGATGCGTTCCTGGGCGTGGTACATCATCACCATGCCTTCCTTGACACGCTGGCTGACCACCGCACGGGCGGTGAGCGCGCCGTTGACGTTGAAGCATTCGATCCAGTCGTTGTCCTCGATGCCGGCGCGCTTGGCGTCGATTTCCGAGAGCCACACAATCGGCCCGCCACGGCTCAAGGTGAGCATCAACAGGTTGTCGCTGTAGGTGCTGTGGATGCCCCACTTCTGGTGCGGGGTGATCCAGTTCAGCACGATCTCGGTCTCGCCATTGCTGCGTTTGCCCTTCACGCCTTCGATGGTGCGGGTGTTGACCGGTGGCCGGTAGCTCATCAACTGCTCGCCGAACGCCTGCATCCACGGGTGGTCCTGGTAGAACTGCTGGCGGCCGGTGATGGTGCGCCACGGGATATTTTCATGAACGTTGGTGTAGCCGGCGTTGTAGCTCACGTGTTCATCCTCAAGCCCCGACCAGGTGGGGCTGGAGATGATCTTGCGCGGCTGCGCCTGGATGTCGCGAAAACGAATCGCCTCGTGGGCCTTGGGCAGCGCCAGGTGGCTGTGGTCGATACCGGTGAATTCCGACAACGCCGCCCACGCCTTGACCGCCACGTGGCCGTTGGTTTCCGGCGCCAGGGACAGGATCACCTCGGCCGCATCGATGGCCGTGTCGATTTTCGGCCGGCCGTGGCTGATACCGGCGTCGCCTTCGTGGTGGTTCAGTTCGCCGAGGAACTGCACCTCATCGTCGGTGTTCCAGTTGATGCCCTTGCCGCCATTGCCGAGTTTTTCCAGCATGGGGCCCAGCGAGGTGAATTTCTTGTAGATGTTCGGGTAGTCGCGCTCCACCACTGCCATGTTCGGCGCGTTCTTGCCCGGCACCGGCGCCACACCGGCGCTTTTCCAGTCGGTGCCGCCGAACGGCTGGGCCAGTTCGCCGACGCTGTCGTGCATCAACGGTACGGTGACCAGGTCTTGCTCCACGCCCAGGTGGCCGACCGACATGGCCGAGAACGCCTTGGCGATGCCCTTGTAGATTTCCCAGTCCGAACGCGACTCCCACGCCGGGTCGATGGCCGCCGACAACGGGTGGATGAATGGGTGCATGTCCGAGGTATTCATGTCGTCTTTTTCGTACCAGGTGGCGGTCGGCAAGACGATGTCGGAATACACGCAGGTGGAGGACATGCGGAAGTCCAGGGTAGTCACCAGGTCGAGCTTGCCGATGGCGCCGTCGTCGACCCATTCGGCTTCGGTGGGCTTGCTTTCGCCGCCAAAGCCGATGTCTTCGTTCATCACCCCGTTCTTGGTGCCCAGCAGGTACTTGAACGGGGTGTCGTGGCCCTTGCCCGAGGAGCCAAGCAGGTTGGAGCGCCAGATAAACATGTTGCGCGGGAAGTTCACCGGGCTGTCCGGCTGTTCGCAGGCGAAACGCAGGCTGCCGTCCTGCCACGACTTGACCACGTAGTCTTTGGGGTCCATGCCCGCCGCTGCCGCATCACGGCAGATATGCAGCGGGTTGGTGTTGAGTTGCGGCGCGCTGGGCAACCAGCCGGCGCGTTCGGCGCGGATGTTGTAGTCCAGGGCATGGGTGGGGAACTGCGACTTGTCGGCCAGGGGCGAGAGCACGTCGTGCATGTTCATCTTCTCGTGGCGCCACTGGGAGCTGTGGCCGTAGAAGAAGCTGGTGCCGTTCATCTGGCGGGGTGGGCGGCTCCAGTCCAGGCCGAAGGCCAGGGGCAGCCAGCCGCATTGCGGGCGCAGTTTCTCCTGGCCGACGTAGTGGGCCCAGCCGCCGCCGGTCTGGCCCACGCAACCGCAGAGCATGAGCATGTTGATCAGCCCACGGTAGTTCATGTCCATGTGGTACCAGTGGTTCATCGCCGCGCCGACGATGATCATCGAACGGCCACGGGTTTTGTCGGCGTTGTCGGCGAACTCACGGGCGATCTGGATGGCTTTTTCGCGGCTGACGCCGGTGATCGCTTCCTGCCACGCCGGGGTACCCGGCACGCTGGCGTCGTCGTAGTCTCTGGCCACGTTGCTGCCGCCCAGGCCACGGTCGATGGCCAGGTTCGCGGCAGACAAGTCGAACACCGTGGCGACCTTGGCCACCGTGCCGTCGGCCAGGGTCACGCTGTGTACCGGCACGCGGCGGAACTGCACCGCATCGCCGGCCACATGCTGGAAATGCTCGTGGGCTTCACCGGCAAAATACGGGAAGGCCACTTCGGCGACGTCATCACCGATCAGGCTGAGTTTGAGGTCGATGGCGCGGCCTTCACCGCCCTCCTTGGCGAGGATGTTCCACTTGCCCTTCTCGCCCCAGCGGTAGCCGATGGAGCCTTGTGGCGAGACCAACGCGCCGCTCTCATCGAGGGCGATGGTTTTCCATTCCGGGTTGTTGTCCTGGCCGAGGTTGCCGGTGAGGTCCGAGGCGCGCAGGAAGCGGTCGGGCTGGAAACCGGCGCCCGGTGCGAAGCCGCTCATGGGCTTGAGCATCACCAGCACCGGCAGGTCGGTGAAGCGCTTGGCGTAATCGGTGAAATACGCGCTCGGTTTATCCAGGTGAAACTCTTTGAAGATCACATGGTTGAAGGCCTGGGCCAACGCGGCGTCGGTGCCCTGCTTGGGGTTGAGCCACAGGTCGGTGAGCTTGGCCACTTCCGAATAGTCGGGGGTGATGGCCACGGTCTTGGTGCCCTTGTAGCGCACCTCGGTGAAGAAGTGTGCGTCGGGGGTGCGGGTCTGCGGGACGTTGGAGCCCCAGGCGATGATGTAGTTGGAGTTGTACCAGTCGGCCGATTCTGGCACGTCGGTCTGCTCGCCCCACACCATCGGCGAGGCCGGTGGCAGGTCGCAGTACCAGTCGTAGAAGCTCAGGCACACACCGCCCAGCAGCGACAGGTAACGCGAGCCCGCCGCGTAGCTGACCATGGACATGGCCGGGATCGGCGAGAAGCCGACGATGCGGTCCGGGCCGTATTGCTTGATGGTGTAGACATTGGAGGCGGCGATGATCTCATTCACCTCCTCCCAGTTGGAGCGGATAAAACCGCCCATGCCGCGCTTGCTCTTGTACGACTCAGCCTTGACCTTGTCCTCGACAATGCTCGCCCACGCTTCCACCGGCGGCAGGGTCAGGCGCGCTTCACGCCACAACTTGAGCAGCGGTTTGCGGATCTTGGGGTACTTGAGCCGGTTGGCGCTGTAGATGTACCAGCTGTAGCTGGCGCCGCGCGGGCAGCCACGGGGCTCGTGGTTGGGCAGGTCGTTGCGGGTGCGCGGGTAGTCGGTCTGCTGGGTCTCCCAGGTGATCAGGCCGTTTTTCACGTAGATCTTCCACGAGCACGAGCCGGTGCAGTTCACGCCGTGGGTGGAGCGCACGATCTTGTCGTACTGCCAGCGCGAACGGTAGACATTTTCCCAGTCGCGGGACTCTTTGCGGGTCTCGCCGTGACCGTCGGAGAATTCATTTTGCTTGCGGTTGAAGAACCGCAGTTGATCCAGTAAGTGACTCATGGTGCTTTCCTCATCAGGCGTGCCGTGGGGTGCGTTGCCCCGCGAATTCGTGGTCGATCAGCAGGGTGTGGCGCAGCCTTTGCGGGCGTACCACCACCAGGTCACGACAATGCAGCTCAGGTAGAAACCGACAAACATGTAGAACGCCATGGCCGGGCTGCCGGTGGCGGCCATGGACGTGCCGAAGGACTTGGGAATGAAGAACGCGCCGAACGCGCCCATGGCCGAGCTGAAACCCAGCACGGCGGCCGATTCCTTGCCGGCGTCTTTCAGGGCTTGCTCGCGCACCGCCGCAGGTTTGCCGGCGCTGGCTTGTTCATGCTGGGTACGGAAGATCACCGGGATCATGCGAAAGGTCGAACCGTTGCCCACCCCGGTGGTGATGAACAGCAGCATGAACATGCCGAGAAAGCCGTAGAAGCTGCCGCCCTGCCCGTTCTGCGGCAGAAAGTGCAGCACGCCGAACACCATCACGATCATCAGCACGAAGTTCCACAAGGTCACCCGCGCACCGCCCAGTTTGTCTGCCAGCCAGCCGCCCAGCGGGCGTACCAGCGCACCGACCAGCGGGCCGAGGAAGGCGAACTTGAGTGCTACCACATCCGGGAACGAGGTTTTGATCAGCAGCGGAAACGCCGCCGAGAAGCCGATGAACGAACCGAAGGTCGCCAGGTATAGCCAGCACATCAGCCAGTTGTGTTTGCGCTTGAAGATCACCGCCTGTTCGCTGAACGAGGCACGCGCACTGGACAGGTCGTTCATGCCGAACCAGGCCGCCACGGTAACGGCGAGAATGAACGGCACCCAGATAAACCCGGCGTTCTGCAACCACAACTGGCTGCCATCGGCCAGCGTCTGCGGTTGCCCGCCCATCAAGCCGAACACGCCGAACGTGATCACCAGCGGCACGCAGAACTGCATCACGGACACGCCCAGGTTACCCAGGCCGGCATTCAGGCCCAGCGCGGTGCCCTGTTGGGCCTTGGGGTAAAAAAAGCTGATATTGGACATGCTCGAAGCGAAGTTGCCGCCACCGAAACCGCACAACAAGGCGATGAGCACGAACACGCTGTACGGGGTGTTGGGGTCTTGCACCGCGAAGCCCATCCACAGCGACGGCAGCAGCAAGGAGGCGGTGCTCAGCGCGGTCCAGCGACGCCCGCCGAAGATCGGCACCATGAACGAGTAGAACACTCGCAAGGTCGCGCCGGACAAACCCGGCAGCGCGGCCAGCCAGAACAGTTGGTCGGTGGTGAAGCTGAAGCCGATGGCGTTGAGACGCACGATCACCGTGCTCCAGACCATCCACACGGAGAAGGCCAGCAGCAGCGCGGGAATCGAAATCCACAGGTTGCGGGTCGCGGTCTTTTTACCGCTGGCACCCCAGAACGCCGGGTCTTCAGGGCGCCAGTCGTGGATCACCGGGCCCGAGTCGGGCTTTTGCGCGATGGACATGTTCATTCTCCTTGGAGAGGTTGGGCGGTCTTGCCCATAAGCGGTTGCTTGCGAACTTCGCTGAAGTACATCCAGGCCAGGGACACCCAGACCACGCCGTACATCAACATGAAGCAGGAAGAGCGCACGCCGGTGAGGTCCACCAGGGCGCCGAACAGGATCGGCAGCACAAAGCCGCCCAGGCCACCGGCCAGGCCGACGATGCCGGACACCGCGCCCATGTTTTGCGGGTAGTCATTGGCGATGTACTTGAACACCGAGGCCTTGCCGAACGCGAAGGCGATGCCCATCACAAACAGCAGCACGGTGAACAGCGTGGCGTTGAGGCCGATATGAAAATCGAGGGGGCCGTTGACCGTCATGACCTGCAGTTGGGTCTGCGGGTAGCTGAGCAGGAACAGGCAGATCCAGCTCACCCACAGCACCCACCAGGTCACGCTCTGGGCGCCCCAACGGTCGGACATCCAGCCGCCTACCGCGCGCAATACGCCGCCGGGCAGGGAGAAACAGGCGGCCAGCAGCGCGGCGCTTTGCAGGCTGAAGCCGTATTCCTGCACGTAGTACTTGGTCATCCACAGCGCCAGGGCCACATAGCCGCCGAACACAATCGAGTAGTACTGGCAGTAGCGCCACACCGCCGGGTCCTTGAGGCACAGCAACTGCTGGCGCAGGGTGGCCCCGCCGGCGCTGCGGTGGGTTTTGTCTTCGCTGGTGAGAAACCAGAACAACAACGCGGTGATAAACAGGATGGCGCCAAACACCTTGGGCACCAGGTGCCAGGTGCCCAGGGCGATCAGCGCCGGGGCCAGAAACTTGGTCACCGCGGCCCCGGCATTGCCGGCGCCGAACACGCCCATGGCAAAGCCCTGGTTCTCTTTGTCGAACCACTTGGCGACATAGGCGATGCCCACCGAAAACGAGCCGCCGGCCAGGCCGACAAACAACCCCAGCACCAGGAACTGCCAATAGGCGGTGGCATAGGTGATCAGGTACAGCGGCAGCACGCAGGCGAGCATCAGCAAAAAGAACACGATGCGCCCGCCGAAGCGGTCGGTGAGCAGGCCCAGGGGCAGGCGCACCAGTGAGCCGGTCAGCACCGGCGTGGCGGCCAGCAGGCCGAACTGGGTTTCGTTCAGTTGCAAGAGTTCTTTGATCGGCACGCCCAGCACGGCGAACATCATCCACACCATAAAGCAGACGGTGAACGCCAGGGTGCTCATGCCCAGCACCAGGCCCTGTCTCATACGGGGTTGAGTCACGGTATGCGCTCCAGAAAGTGATTCCATGAGCGCAGGTTAGGGGCGACACCCCCGTGGAACTTGACCCAGATCAACGTCGACCCTGGGGGTATGGGGCTATGCTGGCCCCGTCTACCTCCAAGGAGGTAGCCGCAACAACAAGAGAAAGCCTTTATTTATCAATGGATTGGTCTCTTGTGCCGGCTTTTATCCGTGGGAGGGTGCGCCGGCAACTCTTTAGAGGTAGGACGCCAGGGAAGGCCGTGTTCAGCCCTTTTTCCCATGCCCGGTACAACCATGCTGCTCGCCTGCCCCCTTCGATTACGCCGCCATGCTTGACTGGCTGCGCAGCTCCCTGCCGGCCCGCGCCGGCCTGGCCGTTATTCTGATCGCCGTCCTCGCCCTGGCCAGTTCCCTGAGCGCCGGCCTGATCGCGTGGTTCAGCCAGGGCGACGCGGCCGCGATCAACACCGCAGGTTCGGTGCGCATGGAGACCTACCACCTCAGTTGGAAACTCGCCGCCGGCGCACCGCCCGGAGAAATCGAGACCATCACCCAGAGCCTGCAAGGGCGCCTGGACAGCCAGTCCCTCAAGGCGGTGCTTGAAGACGGCCCGCGCAGTGCCCTGTTGCAGAGCTACCAGCAGATCCAGCAACGCTGGCACGACGATCTGCGCCCGGCCTTGGCAAGCGGTAACCGTGAGCTGTTCCAGGCCAATGCACCGGCCTTCGTCGAACAGCTCAACCGGTTCGTCAGCCTGTTGCAGCAACACAGCGAACAAAAGCAAAGCTGGCAGCAAGGCATCCAGGGCCTGGCGCTGTTCAGCACCTTGATCATCCTGCTGCTGGGCCTGTACGAATTGCAGTACGGCGTAGTCAACCCCCTGGAAGAACTGGTGCACGCCACCCGGCGCTTCCGTGACGGCGACCTCAAGACCCGGGTCAACCACCGCTCCGAAGATGAGCTGGGGCAGTTGGCACTGAGCTTCAATGCCATGGCCGAGACCATCGAGGCGTCCCACCGCACCCTGGAAAGCCAGGTGCAACTCAAGACCCTCAACCTGCAACAAGCCAACGCCGCCCTCGAATTGCTCTACCAGAGCAGCAGCAGCCTGGCCACGCGCCTGGCCAACGCCGAAGGCCTGGATGAACTGATCCGGCGCTTCCAGACACGCCTGCCGGGCCTGCGCCTGTCGCTGTGCCTGCAAGGCCACTTCCTGGCACCGGCGCAGCAGATGCTCGCCCTGCACGGCGAGCACAGCCGCAATATCTGCGCGATTGGCGATTGCGCGACGTGCGAGCGTCACCACGTTGCGCCGCCGCAGGTGTTCAGCATCAGCAACCAGGGCGCCGAACTGGGCGAACTCAAGGCGCACTTCCTCGACGGCCACGCGCCCCAGGATTGGGAACAACAGTTGATCCAGGCCCTGGCCAACCTGATCGGCACCTCGCTGTCGCTCAAGCGCCAACGCGAGCAGGATCACCGCCTGCTGCTGCTCGACGAACGCACCATCATTGCTCGCGAGCTGCATGACTCCCTGGCCCAGGCGCTGTCGTACATGAAGCTGCAAGTGAGCCGCATGCAAACCCTGATCCGCCGTGGCGAACCGGTGGAGACCCTGGCCACCGTCACCGGCGAACTGCGCGATGGCCTGAACAATGCCTATCGCCAACTGCGCGAATTGCTCACCACGTTCCGTCTGCAGATTCACGACGCCGGGCTGGTACACGAGCTGTCGGACACCGCCGAAGAGTTCTCCCGACGCGGCGAATTCCAGGTGCACTTGCACGTGGAGGCGCTGGCCTTCCAGCTGTCGGCCAGCGAACAGATCCATGTGTTGCAGATCACCCGCGAGGCCTTGTCCAACTGCCTGCGCCATGCCCATGCGCAGAACGCCTGGCTGCAACTGCGCCAGGTCGGCGAAACCGTGAGCCTTTGCATCGAAGACGATGGTCGCGGCTTCTGCGGCGACGTCGACCGCCGCGAACACCACGGCTTGACCATCATGGACGAACGCGCGCGCAGCCTGCACGGCGACCTCGAGATCAACCCACGAGCGCCCCAGGGCACTCGCGTGCAATTGCGTTTCCAGCCGGAATTTCTCGGCCACTCCTTACAAGGCACCGCCCCATGAACACCGCCCCGCGCCACCGTATCCTGCTGGTCGATGATCACCCGATGATGCGCCACGGCATGCGCCAGATCCTCGAACTGGAAGACGACCTTCAGGTCGTCGGCGAAGCCGGCAACGGCCAGGAAGCCCTGGACCGGATCGACGCCCTGCAACCGGACCTGGTACTGCTGGACAACAACATGCCGCACATGAACGGCCTGGAAACCCTGCGCCGCCTGCGCGCCATGCACTATGGCGGCAAGGTGCTGCTCTTTACCGTCTCCGATGCCGAGGACGACATCCGTGATGCGCTGCGCCTGGATGCCAACGGTTACCTGCTCAAGGACATGGAGCCCGAGTTGGTGGTGGAGTTTATCCGTGATGCGCTGCACGGCGCCCTGGTGATCAGCCCAGGGCTGACCCGCGTACTGGCGCAGGCCCTGCGTTCGCCGCAACCCCATGCGGCGGTGGAATTGACGGAGCGCGAGCGCCAGGTGTTACGCACGATCGCCAGTGGGTACAGCAATAAGGTGATCGGGCATAAGCTGGGCATTACCGAGGGCACCGTGAAGGTGCATGTGAAGAACCTGCTGCACAAGCTGGGGTTGCGCTCGCGGGTGGAAGCGGCGGTTTGGGCGATGGAGCATTTGCGGCAGGTGGGGTGAGGCTTTTTGCAAATTTCACTGGGGTTATGCGGTGTTTGAACTGGCCCTATCGGGAGCCAGCCCCCTCCCACATTTGCCTGTATTCACACATCAAAGTGTGGGAGGGGGCTTGCTCCCGATAAGGCCCTTGCTGTCACAGACGACTGACTGCGCCGGCCATATGCTCGGAAATCCGCGCCCGTAACCAGCGCTCCGCCGGGTCGTTGTCATGCACCCCGCTCCACACCATCGACAACTCCGCCGCATCAATTGCAAACGGCGGGTCCTCGGCACGCAACGCCGTGCCCTCGGTCAAGGCACACGCCGCGTAATCCGGCACCGTCGCGATGATCTGCGTGCCGGCCAGCAGCGCCCGCAACCCGCTGAACTGCGGCACGGCCAGCACCACGCGCCGCGCACGGCCGATGCGCGCCAAGTCGAGGTCGATATTGCCGCTCAAATCGCCCGAGAACGACACCATCGCGTGGGGCCTCGCGCAGTAATCGTCCAGGCTCAGCGGTTCGAGGCCGTCATCGCCACGCAGGACCTTGCACGGGATGTCCCGCAGCTTCTTGCGCTTGGCATTCGCCGGCAGCTCAGTGGTGTAGCTCACCCCCACCGAGATCTCGCCGCTGGCCAGCAACGCCGACATCAGCAGGTAGTTGGCGCGGCGCACCACCACGACGATCCCCGGTGCTTCTTCGCGCAGTTGGCTGAGCAACGGCGGGAACAGACCGAATTCGGCGTCATCGGACAGGCCGATGCGAAATACCGCACAGCTGGTAGAAGGGTCGAAATCCTTGGCGCGGCTGACCGCGCCTGAAATGGTGTCCATCGCCGGCTGCAACTCCTTGAGTATCGCCACGGCACGCGGCGTGGGCTCCATGCCCCGCCCGTTGCGCAACAGCAACGGGTCGTCGAACAGATCGCGCAGGCGCCCCAGCGCCGCACTCACCGCCGGTTGGCCCATGAACAGCTTTTCGGCGACCCGGGTCAGGTTCTTCTCGAACATCAAGGCTTCGAAAATCACCAACAGGTTCATGTCGACGCGGCGCAGGTCGTTGCGGTTCATGGCGGTATCCAAACGGTTATCAAGCCGCCAGATAAGCACGCATGACGCGGCGGCGATTGCACGCCTGTGCTGTCTTTTCCTGCACCGCACCTGGCGAAATTAACAACGATTAACTCGTCAGCCGGACGGTCGGGCAACAAGATAAGCACGCTCTACACTGGATCCATTCACCGGGAACGCTCCCATCGACTGCGGATATCTGTCATGGCCCGACTTGAGTACTGTGCCCCCCGTTTGCCCACCACCGGCGGGCTGTGCCCCCGACGCGAACGCATTGCCAAGCAATTGATCCTGGCCAACCTCGGCGAAAGCCTGGCCATTGCCGACTTGGCCCAAGCCTGCGCGCTGTCGCGCAGCCATTTTTCCCGCGCGTTCAAGTGCACCACCGGGCTGTCGCCCCAAGAGTGGATTCGCCAGCAGCGTATCCAGCGGGCCAAGGAGCTGATTACCGGTTCCGAACTGAGCCTGACGCAAATCAGCCTGGAGTGCGGATTCTGCGACCAGGCGCACTTTTGCCACATGTTCACCCGCAGCGAAGGCGTCAACCCGATGACCTGGCGAAATCACCAATTACGCAACAAGCCCCAAGTGATCGCCGCCTAGTGGTCTGCATGCGCCTGGCATATGCTGGCCGCCTACTGTCCCCGGAGCATGGCCACCCATGAGTGACCTCAGCGACCAAGCCGTGCATTTCGGCCCCTACCGCGTGCATCCGCGCCAGCGCCTGGTGCTGGAGGCCGGGCGCCCGTTGCGCCTGGGGCGGCGGGCGGTGGATATCCTGCTGGTCCTGCTGGAACAGGCCGGCAATGTGGTGAGCAAGCAGGACCTGATCGCCCGAGTCTGGCCCAGAAGCGTGGTGGAAGACGGCAACCTGCGCGTGCACATGGCGGCGCTGCGCAAGGCATTGGGCGATGGCCAGGCCGGGCAGCGCTATATCGTCACGGTGGCCCAGCGCGGCTACAGTTTTGTTGCACCACTGAGCATCGAACCGATGACGCTACCCACCGAAGGCGTGCCGCAACGCCCGAGCCATAACCTGCCGTTGCGGCGCACCCGCATGATCGGCCGCCAGGCCCTGATCGACAGCCTGGTGCAGCAGTTGCCCGCGCAACGCTTCATTACCCTGACCGGCGCCGGCGGCATCGGCAAGACCACCGTCGCATTGCGCGTGGCGGAATTGCTGATCGGCAATTACCGCGATGGTATTCGCCTGTTGGACCTGGCGCCGCTGAGCACGCCGTCGATGATCCTGCCCAACCTCGCCAGCCTGCTCGACCTGACCCACACCGAACACGCACCGCTGGTGTCCTTTGCCCGCAGCCTGCACGAGCGCCAGTTGCTGCTGGTGATCGACAACTGCGAGCACCTGCTGGACGACATTGCGCTGATCTGCGAAACCCTGCTGCGGCATGCGCCCAGCGTGCATATCCTGACCACCAGCCGCGAAGCATTGCGGGCCGAAGGCGAATACGTGCAGCGCCTGGAACCGCTGGCCTGCCCGCCCACCACCGGCAACCGCGCCCAGGCCCTGGGTTACCCGGCCCTGCAATTGCTGATCGAACGGGCGATGTCCCATCAGGACAGTTTCGCCCTCGGCGAAGCCGAACTGCCCCTGGCGATTGACATCTGCCAGCGCCTGGACGGCATACCCCTGGCGATCGAACTGGTGGCGGCGCAGATCGAACGTTTCGGCCTGCCCGGGCTGCTGGTGCAGATGGAAGACAATTTCCGCCTGCTGACGCGGGGCCGACGCAGCGCCCTGCCCCGCCACCAGACCTTGCGCGCCACGCTGGATTGGAGCTTCGACCTGCTCACCGGCTGCGAGCAGGTCTGCCTGCGCCGCCTGGCGGTGTTTCGCGGCGGGTTCAGCCTGGCCAGCGCCGCGGCGGTGATCGCCGGCGAGCAGATCGCGCCCGCCGAGGTACTCGGCTCGATCACCCAACTGGTGGCCAAGTCCTTGCTTAATGTGGAGGCCGCCGATGACGACATGGTGTACCGCCTGCTGGACATCACCCGCACCTACGCCCTGGAAAAACTCAGCGTTGCCGATGAGCTGGACGCCACCCGCGAGCGCCACGCGGCGCGCTGCCTGGCGTTGATGGAGCAAGCCCAGGAGGATTGGCACCAGACCGCCACCCAAGCCTGGATCGACCGCTATGCCCCGTTACGCGAAGACGTGCGCGCCGCGCTCGACTGGGGCCTCGCCGAAGGTGGCGAGCACCTGTTGGCGATCCGCCTGACCGTCAGCGCAATGCCTTTGTGGCAAGAACTGTCATTGCTCAGGGAGCACGGGTTGTATGTGGGCAAGGCGCTGGCACTGCTAGGCACGGTGATCGCGCCGTGCCCGCGCTTGAACATGCAACTGCAGTTGGCGCTGGGCAGCCTGTCTTATCACGCCGTGGGTGGCGCGGCGCAGACCATCGCGGCGTTTGTCGACGCCCGGCGCCTGGCCGATGAGCGCCAGGATCTTTCCGGACAATTGCGCGCAGTCTCCGGGCACATGGCGGTGAACCTGTGTGCCGGCCTCTATCGCCAGGCGCTGGAACAGAGCCTGCAATTCGATCACCTCGACCCGCGCACCGATCCGCTGCTGGACCTGAGCGCCCAGCGCCTGCGCGTACTGGCCCAGCACTTCACCGGCAATCAGACGCTGGCCCGGCAGAACGCCGAGCAGGTGATCCAGCGCATGGCCCAGAGCGGCCACCTCAACCGGTTTGGCCACAGCATCGGCGTGCAATACGACCAGAGCGTGGCTTCGCTGACAGTGCTGGCGCGGATCCTGTGGCTGCAAGGCTTTCCCGAACAGGCTTCGCGCACCGCCAACCAGGCGCTGGAACTGGCGCTGCAAATCAATCACGGCACGTCCATCTGCTACACCCTGGCCCTGGCCGGCGTGGTGATCGCGCGCCACAACGACGACGCCAACACTGCCCACACCTTGCAAGCGCTGCTGCTCGAACATGCCCACAAACATTCGGTGCAGTTGTTCCAGACGTGGGCGGGGCATTACGCAGGCATCCTCGGCCACCGCGATTTGCAGGGCATGGGGATTGTCCAGGACATCCTGATCACGTTGGGCGTGCATGAAGTTGACATGGCCGGGGTCGAACGCGCTCGCCAGGGTGACGCCGGCTGGTGCGCCCCGGAAGTCCTGCGGGTGTATGCCGAACACGCTCTGGCGGACGACCCCAGCGGCGCGCAGGCACTGCTGCTCGAAGCGCTGGACCTGGCACGCCAGCAAGGCGCGCTGGCCTGGGAGCTGCGCTGCGCGGACTCATTGGCAAGGCTATGGCAAACCCAGGGTCGCGTGCAGGCGGCGCGCGATCTGCTGAGTGCGGTGTATGCGCGATACACCGAGGGTTTTGCCACGCGCGATCTAGTCCGCGTACGCAGCCTGCTCGATGAGCTGCAGGACAAACGGCCGGCCTGAAAACGGCCCCAGGTAATGCCCGTCGCCCTGCTGCAGGCGCGCCACTTGCCGGGGGTCACGCAGTTGCGCCAGGGCGTAGCTGCGCATGCAATGCAGCAAGCGATAACGTTCGGGGCCAAGGCCAGGCTCCACCGCCAGCAACGACATGTCGACCAGCCGCCCGAGCACATGCGCCAAGTCGGCATGCTCAAGCTCGGTGCCCGCCACCAGTTGGCTCAAGGTGGGCAACGTCACCGCCATCTTGAACAAGCCCAGTTGCAGGAACAGCCAGCGCTGCGGCAGGCTCAGGCGCTCGTAGCTCCAATCCAGCGCCGCCGTGAACGATTGATGACGCTCCACCGCCGTGCGCCGCCCCCTCGTCAACACTTGCAGGCCTCGGCGCAGTTGTGCCTGCAAACCATGCACGCCCAAGGCGTGAACTTGGGCGGCCGCCAGCTCAAGGGCCAAGGGGATGCCATCCAGCCGTCGACAGATATCGCGCAACGGCGCCAGCTCCTGGGGCCGCAACACAAAGCCCTGCTGCCCGGCACGCGCCCGCGCCACGAAAAGTTGCACGGACGGGCACGCCAGCGCGTGCTCGACGCTGCCCAACGCCGACGGTGCCGGTACTGCCAAACGCGGTACGCGTTGCACCCATTCGCCAGGCGCATGCAAGATTTCGCGGCTACTGATCAACACCGTGACCTGGGGGGCGTTTTCGCGCAGCACGCGCAGCAGATGCCGGCAGGCCGCGAGCAGCAGGTCGGCACCGTCGAGTATCAACAACAGTTGGCGCGGGGCCAATTGGCGGCACAGTTCGGTGGCGTCGGTGCATGGCGCCAACTGCAGCGCGCTTGCAACGTGCCGCAACATCGCAATCGGCGCATGTACGGTGGCCAGATCGACCCACCACACACCGTCGCGATAACGCGGCAATACGCGCTCGGCCAGCGCCTGGGCCAGGCTGCTCTTGCCCACGCCGGCGCAACCGGTAAGCGTCATCAGCCGTTGCCCGGACAGACGCCGTACCAGCACGCCCAGCAGCTCGTCGCGGCCGAGCACCGGGCTGAGGCGCGCGGTCAGATTGTGTGGCGGTATCACGACCGGCACCTGCCCGTGTACGGATGCGGCGAAGCAATACCCTCGCTGGGGGTCGTTGATGATGAAGCGTTGCCCGCCAAGGGCACGGCGCAAGGCGGCAATGTGCACGCGCAGATTGCCTTCCTCCACCACGCTGCACGGCCAAACCCGTTCGATCAGGGTGGCCTTGCCGACAAATTGTCCCGGTGCTTCGAGCAGCACCGCCAGGATATCCAACGCCCGTCCCCCCAAGGGCACCGGCCAGCCCGCCTTGCTGACCAGCCGTTGTTGGCGGTGAAAGGCATACGCCCCGAAACGCAGCGTGCCTTCAGCGTCAGTTGCCTGGGGGTTGTTCATGGCTGCAATCGCGCTGAAACACCCGGTCTTGGGCGTCCGCGCATCCTTTTCCGTGGGCTCGCCGTTATCTTGCCAGTTACCAAAGACAGGGCAATGCTGGCACGGGGAGCGACACGGACAATCGAGTGCGCGAGACGGACATCCTGTCGCTAACTGAACTGTTGTCGGTATTGAGTGGGGTTCAGGCCGAGCTTTTCACTGAACAGGGCACGCATATACCGCACGCTGCCGAAGCCGGCATGGAAGGCCACTGTCTTGAGCGGCAGGTCGGTGCTTTCCAGCAATTGCCGCGCGCGGTCGATACGCGCGCCTTGCAAAAAGGCCATGGGCGTCATCCGCACCTCGCGGGCGAACAACCGGGCGAAATGGCGTGCGCTCATGCCGGCAAGTTCAGCCATGGACTCGATGGTGAACGACTGTTCCAGATGGGCCAGCACATGGGTCTGTACGCGGGTGATCGGGGTTTCCTGGGGCGCCACCGCCGCAGTCATCGGGCTGAACTGGGCCTGGCCGCCCTGGCGCTTCATCACCACCAGCAGCACCTTGGCCACGTCCACCGCGACTTGCTTGCCGTGGTCCTGGGCCACGACGGACAACGCCAGATCGATACCGGCAGTGACCCCGCCCGAGGTGATCAAGCGCCCGTCCTGCAAGTAGATGCGATCGGTCTCGACGTTGGCCTTGGGGAACGCCTTGATCAGCCGCTCGGTGTAGTGCCAATGGGTGGTGACGCGGTGATCGTCAAGCAACCCGGCATGCCCCAGCACAAACGCCCCGGTACAGATCGAACCGAAGCGCCGCGCGCGCGGGGCGGCCGCTTTGAGCCAGGGCAGCAGATCGGGGTGGCACTCGTTATAGGCCCCCGGGCCGCCAGGCACCAGCAGCAGGTCATAGGCGCCGTCGGCCTGTTCCAGCAGCAGGTCGGCCTGCACCAGTACGCCATTGGATGCGCGCAGTGGGCCGGGCTCGGTGCCGATGATGAGGATCTGGTAATGCGCCGCAGCCGGCAGGTAGCGGTTGGCAATGGAAAACACTTCGAGCGGCCCGGCCATGTCGAGCAGCAGGAAGTCCGGAAACAGCGCCATGGCCACGGTTTTCATAGCGGGAAGTCCATCGGAAGGAAGAAGGCGGCGGGCAGTATGACACGTCCAGCACTGTCAACTTCAAGGAGACAGTTATTCAAATTCCAACTTCTTAATGAATACCCCGATAACCAGTAACCTTCTTCTCAACGCAAGCGCCCTGCATTTCGCAGCCCACGCTCACTTGAGGACACCACCATGCTGACCCTTCGCAAAGCTTCCGAACGCGGCGCCGCCAATCACGGTTGGTTGAAGTCGTTCCACACCTTCTCGTTCGCCAACTACTGGAACCCTGCCGAACAGGGCTTTTCCGACCTGCTGGTGATCAACGATGACCGCGTCGCCGCCGGCAAAGGCTTCGGCCAGCACCCGCACCGCGACATGGAGATTTTCTCCTACGTGCTGGAAGGCGCGCTGGAACACAAGGACACCCTGGGCACCGGCTCGGTGATCCGCCCAGGTGACGTGCAACTGATGAGTGCCGGCAGCGGCGTGGCCCACAGCGAGTTCAACCACAGCCAAAGCCGTGGCGTGCACTTCCTGCAAATCTGGATCGTGCCCGCCGTGGCCGGCGCCGAGCCGCGCTATCAACAGGAGCACTTCAGCGAGGCGCAAAAACGCGGGCGCCTGCAATTGATCATCTCGCCGGACGGTGCCGACGGTTCCTTGAGCGTGCGCCAGGACGCTCGGGTGTATGCCGGGCTGTTCAACGGTGACGAGGCCGCCACGCTCGACCTGCCGCCCAATCGCCATGTGTACCTGCATGTGGCCCGGGGCGGCGTGGAAGTCAACGGCCAACGCTTGCAGGAAGGCGACGGTGCGCGCATTCGCGATGAACAACAGGTCCGCCTCAGCCACGGCGACGATGCCGAGGTGCTGGTGTTCGACCTGCGCCCTCAAGAACTGCCGCAGATGCCATGAAGTGCGCCGCGATGGCCCCGCGAAATGGGCCATCGCTGACGTCGATAGTCACCATCAGCGCAATGAAGTTCTCTTAAAAAATGCAACGCGTAACATCAAACCCATACCCGGCAACACCTACTTAAAACACTTGGAGCACACCCTCATGAAACGCCAAATCTTGCTTAGCCTTGCTTTCTCGGTACTCGCTGCCAACGCATTTGCCCACCCTGTCGTTGCAGAAGGTGGCGCGGATCGCCTGATCGAAAGTCGTGTTGCCGAAGGCGGGGCTGATCGCCTGCAAGGCAACCGTATAGCTGAAGGCGGTGCGGATCGTCTGCAAGAACGTGGCCTGGCTGAAGGCGGCGCGGATCGCTTGCAGGAACGTGGCCTGGCTGAAGGCGGCGCGGATCGCTTGCAGGAACGTGGTCTGGCTGAAGGTGGCGCGGATCGCCTGCAGGAACGTGGCCTGGCTGAAGGCGGCGCGGATCGCTTGCAGGAACGTGGCCTGGCTGAAGGCGGTGCGGATCGTCTGTTGGACAACCACGCATAACCCGCCCTGTTCGCGGGGCACCCCAAACCGGCCTGATCAGCCGGTTTTTTTTCGTCTCGGATTTAATGCAGGTCGCGGTCCAGCCGCACCACCGCCTTGCCGATCTGTTGTCGCGCTTCGATGCGCGCATGCACCTGTTGCACGGCGTCCAGGGTGTAGTGCTCCTGCGTATCCACCACCAATGCCCCTTCCAGCATCGCGGCAAAGACTGCATTGGCACGTCGCTGCACCGTCGGGCCGTCAGCCATATGATCCGCCAGGCGCGGCCGGGTGAGGAACAATGAGCCGGCCTCCCCCAATTCAATCGGGTCAAGGTCGGTCAGCGAGCCCGAGACATTGCCATAGTTGACGATCAAGCCGCGCTGGCGACAGGCACGAAAGCTGTCACGCAAGGTGCTTTTGCCGAGCGAATCAAACACCACGTCCACCCCCTGCCCGGCGGTAGCCTCCAGCACGCGGTCGGCAAACCGGCCGTCGTCGTACACCCAGGCCTGATGAGCGCCACGCTCACGGGCAATCGCACATTTTTGCGCTGAACTGCCGGTGGCCAATACCGTGGCGCCGATGTGCCTGGCCATCTGTACCAACAGTTGGCCGATGCTGCCGGACGCAGCGTGGACCAGGCAGGTGCTACCCGCCTGCAACCGCGCCACATCTTCAATCAAGTAATGCGCGGTGCTGCCCTGGAACATCGCCGCAGCGGCTTGATCGAAGGCGATGGCATTGGGAATCTGCGCAACCTTGTCGGCGGGCACCGAGGCATATTCAGCGTAAGCGCCCCACGCGATGCACCAGGCCACGCGATCGCCGACGGCCAAATGGCTGACCCCCGCCCCCACCTCCACCACCACGCCTGCGCCTTCCATGCCCAAGGTACAGGGCAAGCGTACCGGGTAGGTGGCCGAATGGGCGTACTTGCCCTGGCGGGTATGCACATCCATGAAGTTGATGCCGGCGCAGGCGACTTTGATCAACACGTGACCCGCCGTGACCTGAGGCGTGGGAACGTCATGGCGCACGTGGACCACTTCAGGGCCGCCGTAGGTTTGCAGCGTGATGGCTTTCATCGAGGGAACAACTCCGTTTGCACTGGGAAGCGGCCATGGTAAAAGCATGGGCTCAGTAGGAAAATTCCCCAATACTTCACACCCTCCGTGCGGAAATAACCCGATGTTCGATTGGCAGGATCTGTATTACTTCACCGTACTGGCCCGTACCCAATCCCTGTCGGCCGCCGCCCGCGAGCTGCAGGTGGAACACGCCACGGTAGGCCGGCGCGTAGATGCCCTGGAAAAAGCCCTCGGCGTAAAGCTGGTGGACCGTCTGCCGCGCAGCCGCCCGCTGACCGCCCAAGGCCTGGCACTGGCCGAATTGGCGGCGGGCATGGGTGATATGGCCACGCAGGTGATGCGCCTGTCGCGCGTGGCCTGCATTGAAATGGCGGGCACGGTGCGCATCAGTTGCCCGCCGTCCATCGCCAACTATTGCGTGGCGCCCCAAGTGGCACGCCTGCGCGCCCGGTTCCCGCAGGTGAACCTGGTGCTGCTGCCCTCCACTCAACTGGCGGCGCTGGACAAAGGCGAGGCCGACATTGCCCTGCGCACCGTACGCCCCGACGATGAAGCGCTGGTGCGCCGCAAAGTCGGCGTCGTGCGCTTTGGGCTGTATGGCCCGGCAACGTTCCTGCACCTGCCCGCCGAACAGTGGGCCTTCATTGCCTACGACAGCAGCCGCGATCACTTGCCCCAGCAGGCCTGGATGCATCAGGTGCGCGGCCATCGAGAAATTGCATTCGCCGCCAGTGACTTGAGTACCCAGCAAATGGCGGCGCGGTCGGCCATGGGCGCGGTGGTGCTGCCGACCCTGGTGGGCGATCACGACCCGCTGCTGGTGCGGCTCCCCACCGCCACCGAAGGCCCTTTGCGCGATATCTGGCTGACGGTGTACCCCGACATGCGCCGCTCGCCATTGGTCAAGGTGGTGATGGAGTTTCTAGTCGACTGCCTTGAGAGCCAGGCGCAGTTACGCCGCTGACTCAACTGGACGTGGCGAGGAAGCGCTTGCGATACGCCGCCGGCAGCAGCCCCACCCGCTGCTGGAACAGGCGGCGGAACGAGTTGCTGTCTTCATAGCCCACCGCATACGTGATGCTCTCCAACGTCATGCGGGTGGACTCAAGCAGGTGTTTGGCCCGTTCCAGGCGCAGGGTTTGCAGATAACCGATTGGCGTGCAGTCGGTCGCCTCCTTGAAACGGCGCTGGAAGTTGCGCACGCCAAAACCAAAACGCCGGGCTACGTCGTCGATCACCAGTGACTGGGCAAAGTGCTGCTCCAGCCAGTACTGCACCCGCAGTATCTCGCCGTCGCCGTGATGCCTGGGCAATGACCACATGGCATACACCGACTGCTCGCTGCGCACGCCGTCGACCAACAGGTATTTGCCACAGGTATGGGCCAGTTCGGCTGAGCCAAAGCGGCGAATCAGGTGCAGCATCAAATCCATCGCCGAGCTGGCGCCCCCGCAGGTGATCACGCGGTTTTCCTCGCAGAGTATCTGCGCGTCGTCCAGGTGAACCTGCGCATAACGTCGGCGAAACAGGTCGGCAAACGCCCAGTGGGTGGTGGCGCGCAGGCCTTGCAACACCCCGGTTTCGGCCAGCAGGAAGGCGGCGGTGCACATCGACGCCAGCACCGCGCCGCGCCCATGTTGCTCGCGCAGCCAGGGGCCGTAGGCGGGAAACGCCGGCAATGCGTCTTTGAGCGTAAAAAGAAAGCCGGGGATGAGCACCAGGTCGGTCTGCGCGATCTGCGTGACTGCGCAGTCCACTTGCAGGCGCTGCCCGCCCCAGGTCACCACTGCTTGGCCGTCCAGGGAGGCGAGCACGATTTCGAACGGCGGGCGCTCGGCAAACTGGTTGGCCGCGCTGAGCATTTCCACCGCCAGGGTGGCGCTGGCGGCAGAACATTGATCAGCCAGAAGCAACGTGATGTGCATGAAAGGAACCCGATTGCGCTTTTCGCATGAAATAAGTCATTTGCGCACCTACCTTAGCGGATTCCCGGTCCTTACAGTGCTGCCATTCATCATCCATTTGGCGCTCCCCTTATGAACCTCTGGTTTCGTCTGCTTTCTATGCTGTGCCGTCGCCCATGGCGCACACCCGCCCATGGCCTGGCCACCACCGTGGTGCGCATGCGGGTCTGGCCCCTGGACCTGGACATCAACCGGCATGTCACCAATGGCCGCTATTTTTCCCTGGCCGATGTCGCACGGATGGATTTCGTCTTGCGTACCGGGGCCTTTCGCGTTGCGCTACGCCACAAGGCACTGCCCATCGTCGGCGACACCTGGGGCAAGTTCCGTCGGGAATTGAAGCTGTTCGAAGCGTTCGAAGTACACACCCGCATGCTCGGCTGGGATGCCAAGTGGAGCCTGATGGAACACCGTTTTGTCAGTCGCGGCCGCGTCGTCGGCGTCGTCGTGATGCGCGGGCTGTTCCGCTCGGCCAAGGGCACCCTGCCCCCTGCTGAGTTTGTACGGGAACTGGGCTTGGACCCGACGTCACCGCCGATGCCGCAGTGGCTCAAGGACTGGGCGCAAAGTTGCGAGGACATGAGTGCGCACTTACGCAAAGAGGAGCAGACCTGAGAGCGCCACCACCCTCGCGTCGATCATCACGCCCTTCCCATTCCTGCACCGCGATGAGGCAAGGCTTTAAACCTTGCCCCAATGCCAAAAAAATCGTTGGGGCTAAAATACTTACCGAGCCTTACGAATTTGCACTAGCCTATGTCTAAGTTCAGCTAAAGAACCTCGCAACATCCCCCAACTCCCCCGCCGCGCCCTCAAAAATAACGTGACGAATGTTAAAATTTGTCACGTTTTACCGTATTCAATTCGATTAGTATCTAAATGCTAGCAGCGATTGAACTGGTGGCCTTGCATGCCAGAAAAGGGAGTAGGTTATGCATTTTTCCAATGTGCTTGCTATTGCACGGACTCAATCGAAATCGGAGGACTTTCGGGCGCTGATAGTTCGCACTGTACCGAATGATTTAAAAGTCGATACACGTTGCTACGGGCAACTAATCGAGGCTCATGAAAATCACGCACACTACCGTGCCGTTATTATAGAAATTGATACGCCCTCTGCGATAAATCAAACGCTGGACATTATAAGAAAGACCCGGAGCGACAACCCGGCCTGCACAATATTCGTTGTTGTGACGTTTGCCTCCACCCTGAGCAAGACAAAATACTACCTGGCCGGTGCTGATTATTGCGTCAAGGTGGTAGAAACCTCCCCCGACAAAAAACTAAGCCTGTTTGATGCGTTCCTAAGCGAAAGCGCGCGCCTGAATTGCTGCGGTTTGATGCTCGACCAAGATCGTATGTGCCTGTATGGCGCCGGCAAAAAGCTGGAAATATCCTTCGTTGAAATGAAAGTACTCGAAGCGCTGATCCAGAACAGACTCCTGAGTCACAATGAAATTGCCGAAGTCATGGGCCTTAATACCAAGTATTACGACTCCCGGGCGCTGGAAAAGTCTATCAGTCGCCTGCGCAGTAAGATCAAGGCGCACTACGGCGATAACATCATTCAGAACATTCGTGGCTATGGCTACAAACTCAGCCGAGGGTTTATTCACGCCAACCATTGCCACGCCATCGAGGAGAGTTCGAACCGTGAATAGTGAACAACTATCCGCCGCCGACGTTATGGAACTCACGATGACCCGGCAGGCCATCGTCGAACGCAGTCAAGCCCTGTGGGGCAGTGAAATCAGCGTGGTGGGCAGCGGTGATCGCGAGCAACTTGACTGGGCCTACGGCGAAGCGCTGCGTCGCACTTTACCGCGCCGTAAAACACTTCAGGTGATCGCTCACAGGTTTGTCAAAGTCGATCAGGCTGCGTTAATGAACGATACCCTCATTCAAAACATCGTTCAGGTGGCGCACGCACTGGAAAAACAAGGCCACACCTTAACGCTCAGCATTGATAACCCGCTCGACGCGCTGCCAGGTCCCGTAGAGCGCAGGGCCATGGTGCGCCAGCTGTATAAACTCAAAGACCAGAGCGGTATCAAGTTGGCCTACAACCACTACACACTTGATACAAAACCCGGCGACCTGTTAATCGACCTGAAACTCTACGACTACATCAAGATGCCCTTCCCGGACTCAGCCCTGCGCCTGAGCCTGAATACGCGCTCCGGTCTGTTCGATCGGCTCTACGAGCGCATGCTGGAATTGATCAATGCCGCCCGAGTGCGCTTCATTGCCGAAAATATCGAGTTTTCCGATAGCGCAATGTTGGCTAAAAACTTGCCATTCGAATACTTTCAGGGCGGCTATTACTCACCTGCCGACCGTTTATAAAACCCTGCCTCTTCCCTGATATCGGTGGACACTATGAGCTCCCTTAAAAAACACGCCTTCACCCCGGCGCCTCCCGCTATTGCCCTGCATGACTTCACGCCCAATGCAGAGCTGTTCCACTACGACTTGAACGCACTGGCCACTCACGTGCTCACCTTTTCGCAGCCGTTTAACAGTGCGCGCCAGGAATCAAGAATGCCTTCGCCCAAGATCGCTGATAGCCCGCCGCATAACCACACTCGCCCTACGGATAACCAACTCGAAACACCCCACCCGTCTGCCCAGGACGTCTGGCTGCTGACCCAACATGATCGAATACTGGTCAAAGGTGATCTGCGTATTTCACTGACCAGTATTGAGTCGGCGTTAATACAAAAAATGCTGCACCACGAAGAACGCGTGGTCAGTAAGGAAGAGTTGATACGTAATATAGGCCGCGAGCCTGACCACTACCGTGGCCTGGAAATGTGCCTCAGTCGTTTGCAGGAAAAGTTCAAGCGCGCCAATGAGGGCGAACGCTTGTTCCGTGCCGTCAGAAACCGTGGTTATTGCCTCACGCAGAAAATCAAGAAGCCGTTAGAGCTGACCCCCGCGCGTCGTTAATATAATAATAAGCTCCAGGCCTTATCACACACCCTGCCTATTACCAGCCTTTTATACCTGCCCTTTTATAACATCACCCTAACAACATCGCCGACACCTTGTTATAAGTCGTCAGCCAATGCCCCCGGCCGTTCATTACTATCCATGGGTACGCGCTTGCGCGTGCCTGTCGTTTAGTGCGGCTTATACCGCGACTTGATTAAAGCCTGCCACTACGTGCGTGGTCGCCACCGGGAGCAGAACTATGCTGAACAATACTAGAATGCATCGCAACCTGACCCCCAAGGGTCTAACGTTCTGGGGCCAATGGACGCTGGCGTCAAGTTTGGTCGTTGCCGTGTTGTTTATGTTGGTATTTTTAAAAACGGGCCAACTTGAGCATACCTATCGAGTGCTCGCCGCTTTTACCATACTGGCCTCTCTTCCGGCGTATAGCCTGTGCGATGTCTACAGTAAGAAAGATGATTATGCCGTGGGCTTGGGACGGCTGTTCATGGGCTGGCTGTTAACGGTGGGCATATTGTTTGCCGTGGGGGTGGTGTGTGACGCCGGCGCACTGTTCCCGTTGGAAACGTTATTACTATGGGCAGCGTTGAGTTATCCATTATTGGCACTGTGTTATATCCCCCTGCACAGCCTGTCCCGCTATTACCATCGCCAACTCCATGAACGGCAAAGGTCATTAATCGTGGGTACCGGCAAACTCGCCGTGGACTTGGCCCGAACACTCTCGCGCCAGAAACGCTCGCCATTGGTGGGGTTGGTCGGCAGCCGCGCCGAAGCGGTCGAAGGCGCGCAACCGCAGATACTCGGCGAGCTGCCGCACTTGCCGCAATTGATCCGGCAACACGGCATTCGTCGGCTCTATATCACCCACTCGCTGCAGGAAGCCACGCACATCGAAGCGTTGTACCTCAACCTGCTCGACATCAGCGTGGATGTGATCTGGGTACCCGACCTCAATAACATGCTGCTACTCAACCATTGCGTGGCCGAAGTGGATGGGCTGCCGGCGATTTTCCTCAATGAAAGCCCGTTGACCAGCCGCCCCACCGCCGCCCTGAGCAAGTCGCTGCTGGACAAGAGCATCGCCTTGCTGGCGATCATCGTGCTGAGCCCGGTGCTGTTGCTGTTCGCCCTGCTGATCAAGCTCACCTCGCCAGGCCCTGTGATTTTCAAGCAGGAACGTCATGGCTGGAATGGGGAGGTGATCAAGGTGTGGAAGTTTCGCTCGATGCGCGTGCATGACGACCATGAAGTGCGCCAGGCCAGCCGCAATGACTCGCGGATCACCCCGGTAGGCCGGTTTATCCGCCGCACCTCCATTGATGAGCTGCCGCAGTTGTTCAACGTGCTGCAGGGGCATATGGCGCTGGTCGGCCCACGGCCCCACGCTATTGCGCACAACGACTACTACTCGGGGAAAATTCTTGCCTACATGGCCCGCCATCGGATCAAGCCCGGCATCACCGGCCTGGCCCAGGTCAATGGCTGCCGGGGCGAAACCGAGACCCTGGAGAAGATGCAGCGGCGCGTCGACATCGACCTGCACTACATCAACAACTGGTCGCTATGGCTGGATATCAAGATCCTGGTGAAGACGCCGTTTACGCTGCTTTCAAAAGACATCTACTGATAACGGCCAAAGGTGGGAGGGAGCGTGCTCCCTCCCACCTTTTTTTATCCGCGTTATCCGCGCGGCAGGCTTGCTCGCTTCAGCCTGTCTACTCGGTGATCTTCTCGAAGTTGTTGTAGAACCGCCCACTGTCACGCCCCTCTGTCATCGTGTGCAATGAGTAGGCACGGTTGAGGCGTGCCCCGCCATCGCGGGTCAGCGGTGACCAGACTATATTGGCGCGACGCATCGTCGAGGTACTCATGAATTCGTCGAACGGGATGGAAATATAGATCCCTTTGTCGAAACTGCCCTCGCCGTAGTCCGCCTTCGAGGCGGTCGTGAGTGTGACCCATGCGCCAAACCTCACGCCGTTCTTGAACTCGCGCGACAGATCCACGGTGGAGCCCCAATCACGCGCCAGATAACGCCCGACACTGACTGCCGCCTGCACATCACCCGGCAGCTCGGTGTAGCTGGTGACATGGCCGGTCAGCGTTTGATAGTCACGCAGCCCGAACCCCTGGTTGAAATCACGCTGGCGCACCACGTTCACGTCGGCGCCCACTGACCAGCCTTGCCCCACGGGCCGATAAAGCACTTCGCCGCCGACCCCGGCGAACATGGATTCCAGGTAACCGCCGTAGACCATGCCATACAGGTTCTGATCCAACTGTACGGCATGGTTGAGCTGGAACGTCGGCATCGTTACGTCGGAGGTGGTCAGGTACTTACGCAGGTCGGTGCGCACGCGCGGCAGCCCGCTCGGCGCATCGTAGGTGAACTTGTCATAGTTGTTGTACAGGTTCGCGCTGAGCATGCCGCTCCACCAGATATCGCGGGTAAAACGGTACTGCGCGTCGGCATCGGCGGTGAACTGATAGAGCAGCCCGTCAGGGCCGCCGATGTTCTGTTTGTAGCCCAGGCCAACGCCATAAGTGAACGGGTCCAGGGCCTGGGTATAGAGGGTTGTCTCCCGATGGGCGAGCGCCGGATTGACTTCAGTTGCGCGGTGCAGATCCTGCAGCGGCCGATCATTCTTGAGCACCGCGCGGAAGGTGCCACGCGGCACACTGGTCTCTTCTATCGACATGTCGTAACGCTGATCGACCAGGGTGAACCATTCGACGTCCTGGTTAACGCTGTTGTCGAGAATTCGGCTAGCCCGCCCTACCGCCTTGGCCGGGTTGAAGTAACGGGACTGTTCGCCATACACCAACAACTCCGGACCACGCTGGGCAATGCGCTTGACCTGGTAGCCGGCGTTTTGCTGCAACCGGCTGGACACATTCGCCCAGTTCACCTGGTCCAACGGGGTCGACGGCACCTGCGGCGGCAGCGGTTCGGCAGGAGGGTCATAAGTTTTGACGGGGGCCTTGCGGCTGACAAAGTTGGTGTGCAACGTAATACCGAACATCGCAGTATTGCCGCGTTCCCAAGCAGCGCTCAGGTCGACGCTGTCGGCCAACTTGTAGACGACGCCGACGTTGATCGGCAGGTCTTGCTTGATCGGGTTATCCAGCGGCTCATTCTTGTAATCATTGCCTTCGTATTCGAGCTTCAGGCTCAGCGGCTCCCAGGGGGTCTGATAGGCAATCCCGCCAAACAACGAGGGGTGGCCCCTGAAGTAAGCGTTGGTGTTCACTTCGCCCGCCCTGGCCACATCCGCATCGCTTTGCGGCCGGTCGTTGAATTGGCTGCCCACTATCGCCAGCGGGTTGCTCAAATCGCCCCGGTTGCCCAAGTAACCCCAGGCAAGACCCAGGCTGAAATCAAGGTCGCCGTAACGCTTGTTGGCGACGAAATATTCGCTGGAGAACAAGCCTGTCCCGCCGATGTCACGGGCGCCGATTGCGACTTGCGGAGCCCAGTGGCTCTCCTCCCAAAGCCGCGCTTTCACATCGATGGCCTTGTCCTTGAAGCTTTGATTGCCGCTCAACGCCTCCGGGCCGTACTGCCGGTTAGTGATCGCGGTATAGCGGAACGAACCCTCCAGCCAATCAAAGGGCTGGAAGGAAAAACTGTAGCGCGAATAGGGGTCTGTACGACTGGCGGTAGCGCTTAATTCCCCGACAGGCGCCATGCGCGCGGTGGGTGTCTGCAACAGACCGACACCGCCAAAGTCATTTTGGGTGTAGCGCGGTTCGCCATGAACCAGCCCACACGGCAAGAGCAATGCAGCAGCAAAACGTAGCTTCAAGGGGCCACCTCAGCCAAGGGTTGAGTGGCGAGAAACTCGGCCAACTGTTCATTGAGTTCAGGTGTCGGCGATTGCAGATCATCGCTTCGGATGGGCACCAGGATCCGGCTGCCGGGGGCAGGCATAACACCTTGCTCATGGTTCCATGGCGCCACGCCCAGGCGCCTCACGTGGCCATCGGGCTGAATCAACCACACATAATCGCTTTGGGCGTCGCTGAGAATCGCGCAGCGCCGGGCGTACACCCAGGCTTCTTGCGCTGCGGCATAGGGCACCTGACAGGTCTGCTCCACCGCTCCCAACACTTCGACGGTGGACGGCCGGGCCGGATAGATCAGGCGGTCGCCCTCATCGAGCGGGCTATCAAGCGCAAACCCTACCTCCAGGGCGATCGGATCAAGCACCGCAACCTGGCGCCCGGTAACCGGCAACCGCTCCACTTGCTTATACAAACGCGCGCTCAATGCAGCGCGAGTGTCACGCCCCTCCAGCAAGGCGACTTGCTGCAGCAATTTCAGATCGAACAACACCCCGGCCTTCAAGCGGGCCTGCGGGCCTTCCAGGGAACGGTGCAGCCACGCGGCGCCCAACCAGTAACTTTCGGCGTTGGGCTGGGTTGCAAGGATCACGTCCCGCAGACGTGTGCCGGGTTGGATGGCGAGGTTGCCGGGGCTTCGGACATCGCCGCTGACGGTGATGTCGGCCTGGCTTAGCCCCGTGGCGAACATGCACGCGCCGAGCAATAAAAGGCTTGGATACTTCACCGGACAGCCTCCCGATCAGGGCGCAATTGCACTATTTTCAGAAAAATCTGCGGCGTCAGGTGCTGCTCGCTTTGCATGATGAAACCGTCCTGGGGGTCCACCCAGTAACGATTGGTCGCGCGAAAATCCAGATCGGGTATCGCCACCTGCTCGTCGATTCGCAGCAAGGCGTAGTCCCTGTTCAGAATCCGGATAGGTTCGATGTCGTGCCTGCTGAAACGGCTATTGACGCTAAGGCCGACGCGGTAGCCTTGGTAGATATCGATCCAGCGCGTGCTGGTATGCCCGTCGTGCAGATGCTGCAGACCGCGCTTGAACGGCGACTCTCCATCAAAGCGCGTGCCATCGAGCGACACCCCCAGCCCGACCGTGCGCACCACCAGGCCGTCGCGCATCAGCAACACCTGGTTGCCGGATGCGAGCCAGAACTGCAGGTCGCCACGTCGACGCGCCATGGCCATCACGCCCTCGCTGGTAACGGTCGTCACCAGAATTTGCGGATACGGCACGGCCGCTACCTGGGCCGGAGTCAACTCCAGCGAGGCAGGCCCCTGGGCGGACGCTTTGAACGTGTCCCATGAAGCCTTCATCAAGGGGTTGCACCCACACAGCAGTAGCGCCGTCGTCAGAACGGCACCGGTATGCAAAGTTTTCACGGATTGACTAAGCCTTATCTGCTGTTGGCTTCACTGAGATTGTTGACCGAGCTGGCCCCGGTCCCGAGGACACTGGCCGTAGGCAGAAGCTGGCTGATCAGGCGGTTCCAGCGGGTCACGCCGGCCGGGCCGACATACACGATATCTTGCGGTTGCAGGTCGAAACGAGTGGCCAATACCAGGGCGGACGGCGACTCGGCATTCAGTTGGAACACCTGGGCCGGCTCGGTTTCCAGATTGCCCGCGCCTCGGATCACGTACACCGCGTTGCCATTGGAGGTGGTCTGGTTCAAACCGCCCACGGTGCCCAACGCATCAGACAAGTTCATCGACTTGCTCTTGAAGCTCAACGCCCGGGGTTGGTTGACCTCCCCCATCACGTAGATCCGTTTGAGGTCGTTGTAAGGCAAGTACAACTGGTCACCGCCTTTGAGGTAGACCTTATGCAGTGGCGAGTCCCGGCGGTTGAGGGTGTCCAGGTCCAGCGTGTACTCGCGACCATCGCGCGTCAGCGTCAGCCCCGAAAGGTCAGCATTCATCGGGTCTACCCCAGCGGCGCCGATAGCTTCCACCACGCTCAGCGCATTGGTAGTGATCGACTGTTGACCCGCTTTTGCCACGGCACCGGAAACCACCACTACCTGGCTGGCAAAGCGCAAGACACTGACATCCACCTGAGGGCTTTCTACAAACTGTGACAGTCGCTCGGCGATATACGCCCGTAGTTCTTCGATGGTTTTACCGGCGGCCGGGACATTGCCGATATAGGGGTAAAACAGCGTGCCATCCGGCCGCACCAGACGGCCGTTGGCATCCAGTTGTTGTTGCGGGCCGGAAGGCGCCGTCAACTCGGGGTGATCCCACACCGTAATAAACAACAAGTCATTGGCGCCGACGCGATAACCGCCCGGAATATACGACAGCAGTTCGGGGGCAACCGTCTCGCGAACATGCAGGGCGGCATCCATGGCAATCAGCTTCGGCGTGATGGGTATAAGCTCCACCCGGCTACTCTCGGGAGAGCCGTCACGTGTCAATTGACTGGTGTCCATATGTTGGCCAGGGGAAAACATACAGCCGTGCAAGGTAATACTTGCCAGCGTCACAGCAAAAAGCCTTCGGGTCATAATGGCACTACACTAGTCGGGGACAAGTCCAAACAAGATCACCCAGAAGGTTCTGAGTGATCTTGAACAACACACTTCGCAGGGGGTTCAACGGGTACCCGTAGTTCCGGTGGTGCCCGAGGTCCCTGTGGTTCCGCCATTGGAGCTTCCTCCGGAGCTTGATGCCGCCGCCACGGCGCCGGCGACCACCACCGCCGCCACCACGGTCTCACCGACCGTGACAGCGCCTACCACCGGGGTGCTCAAGCTTAGGGGCTCTTCAGCCGCCCATACGGTGGTGCTCATTAAAACCAGCAAGCTGGCGGTAAACAGTTTCTTCATAGCAGACTCCTCCTCAACATCAACAAGTTGATATTAAGAGACGGTGATGGAACAGCAGGTATATAGACTTAGGCGTATCAGCCGAACACACTCGGCTAAGCGCCAGTCTCGTTTGGAGCATGTCATTTATAAGTGCTGCATGCCATACAACAGCACTTTCCATGTGTCACGCACAGGCCGCAAAACTCGTTGCGAACATTGAACACGTTTAAGGATATTTGCGGACATTCAGCGCCATAACAGCGATGTTACGCACAATGTTGCAGCCGCCAGCGTCCGAGCCAACCGCCCCACTGTTATTATTCGTCAGCCTTACCGAAACGGCGTTCTGTTAAATAATGATATTCACGCGTACCGCGACAGAAAATAACATTCGCCCGTGAAAACCCAGTATTAACAGGCGCAAGTATCACTGCCCTGACCGGGCAGTTTAGATAACGAGTGATGCACTTCCCAGTTGTTGCAATACCTGTTGCAGCTCTACCTTCCAACTGCGCGTCGACACCCCATAATCCTGTTCGAGGGTCTGGCAATCCAGCACGGACCAGCCCGGACGTTTGGCTTGCGTCGGGAACTCGGCGGAGGTAATCGCCTTCAACCGAGGTTTCTTTTCAAGCAGCGCCTCGGACCGCGACTGGTTGAAAATCTCATCGGCAAAGTCATACCAGGTGCAAGCAGGCGCACCGCTGTAGTGGTACACGCCCCATTTGAGCATGCCGTCGCGGCGAAAAATCGTCGCCAGCGCCCACAGGGTGTCGGCAATACTGCCGGCGGAAGTCGGGCAACCACGCTGGTCCGCGACGACGGCCAGCTCATCGCGTTCACGTCCAAGGCGAAGCATGGTTTTAACAAAGTTGTTGCCATGCGCGCCGAACACCCAACTCGTTCGCAAAATCACATGGCGCGAACAATGCTGCTGCAGCTGCTGCTCACCCGCCAGCTTGCTGGAACCATAAACACCTGAAGGTGCGGTGACGTCACCCGGTGTATAGGGGAGCGTGTGGTTGCCATCGAATACGTAATCGGTAGAAATATGCAGCACGGCAATACCCTGTGCCTGCGCTGCGCGCGCCAGGTGCGCAACGCCATCGCGGTTCACCGCATAAGCCCGCTCGATATCGCTCTCAGCCTTGTCTACAGCGGTATAAGCCGCCGCATTGATCAACAGTTGCGGCTTGATCCGCGCCAGGACCTCCTCGACCTGAACCGAGTCACTGATATCCAGCTCACCCGAACCATAGCCAATCACGTTGAACCCGGACGGTGCCCTGAGCAGCAGCTCGCGCCCGACCTGCCCCTGTGCTCCGGTGACGATTACACGCATGGTCATTCTCCGCTCAGCAAGGCGCGCAAGCGCGGGTGGCGCTGATCTTTTTCCGATAACAACGGCGAACCCAGAGGCCAGGCGATGCCCAGGTCCGGGTCATTCCAAAGAAGCCCACCCTCGTCTTTCGGGTCATACAGATCGGTGCATTTGTATTGAAAGTCGGCGGTATCGCTCAACACGCAGAAACCGTGGGCATACCCCGGCGGTACCCACAATTGGAGATGGTCCTCGGCGGTCAATTCAACCGCCACGTGTTCACCACAGGTCGCAGACGCCGGGTCGATGTCTACGACCACATCGTAGACCGCGCCTCGGGTCACCCGCACTAACTTGCCTTGAGGACGGCTGCGTTGGAAATGCAGCCCACGTAACACGCCCTGTGCGGAGCGCGAGTGGTTATCTTGCACGAACGGCTGTTCAATCCCAATGTCGCGATAACGCTGCTGCTGGTAACTCTCCAGGAAGAACCCGCGGGCATCACCATAAACGCGGGGTTCGATAATCAGCACACCGGGCAACCTGGTTTTGATGACATTCATTTCGCAGGCTCCGAAGCGAGTACCTGTGCCAGGTATTGGCCATAACCGGTTTTGCGTAAATCCGTGGCTTGTCTATCCAGTTGCGCCGCCGACAACCAGCCCTGGCGGTAGCCCACTTCCTCAAGGCAAGCCACTTTCAGCCCTTGGCGTGCTTCCACGGTCTGAACGAAATGCCCGGCCTCCATCAAGGAGTCATGGGTGCCGGTGTCGAGCCACGCGAACCCACGCCCCAGCACGCTGACGTGCAAATCCCCACGCTGCATGTAAGCGTTGTTCACGTCGGTGATTTCCAGCTCGCCACGCGTTGAGGGCTTGACCTGCCTGGCAATGTTCACCACGTCGTTATCGTAAAAGTACAGGCCCGTGACCGCGTAATTGGACTTGGGACGCTCAGGCTTCTCTTCGATGCTGATCGCCTTGCCGTGGCTGTCGAAGTCGACCACGCCAAAACGCTCGGGGTCGCTGACACGGTAGCCAAAGACGGTAGCGCCGCTCTTGCGCTGGGACGCTTCATGCAGCAACGCGCTGAAGCCGTAGCCATAGAAAATATTGTCGCCCAATATCAGCGCAACATTGCTGTCGCCGATAAAGTCTTCGCCGATGATAAACGCTTGCGCCAAACCATCCGGGGACGGCTGTTCGGCATAACTGAGCTCAATGCCGAAAGAAGAACCATCGCCCAGCAGGCTTCGAAAACTGGGTAAGTCTTGCGGCGTCGAGATAATTAATATCTCGCGGATACCGGCCAGCATTAAAACCGACAACGGGTAATAGATCATCGGCTTATCGTAGATGGGCAGCAGCTGTTTGGAGACGCCGCGGGTAATGGGATGCAAGCGCGTGCCGGAACCGCCCGCCAGAACAATGCCTTTCATGGAGTGCTTCCTTTTTGAGAATGTCGATGGGTGAGGCAGTGTTTAACCAGTTCAAGCGTTCTGACCCAGGCGCTCCGGCCGGTACTGACCATTGAGTACGCGTTGCCACCACGTCTTGTTTTGCAAATACCACTCAACAGTTTTGCGTATACCGCTTTCAAACGTTTCGTGAGGCTGCCATCCCAGCTCACGCGCAATCTTGCCGGCATCGATGGCGTAACGAAGATCATGACCTGGCCGATCTTTAACAAAAGTGATCAAGTCACGATAACGTTCCACGCCGGCCGGTTTGTCGGGCGCCAACTCTTCGAGCAGCGCGCAAAGTGTTTCCACGACTTCAATATTGGTTTTCTCGTTGTGGCCGCCAATATTGTAGGTTTCGCCGACCGCGCCCCGGCACAGGACTTCACACAGCGCACGCGCATGATCTTCAACAAACAGCCAGTCCCGCACCTGCAAACCATCGCCATATACCGGCAGCGGCCGGCCATGAATGGCATTCAGAATCACATGGGGGATCAACTTTTCGGGGAAGTGATAAGGACCGTAGTTATTTGAACAATTGGTCACCAGCACGGGTAAGCCATACGTACGCTGCCAGGCCCGAACCAAATGATCCGAACTGGCCTTGGACGCTGAATAGGGCGAGCTGGGCGCATAAGGCGTAGTTTCCGTGAACAGGCTATCGGGGCCGTCCAGGTCGCCATAGACCTCGTCTGTCGAAACGTGGTGGAAGCGAAACCGGTTTTTTGCGTCAGGCGCCAACGCACTCCAGTAGCGCCGGGCCGCTTCAAGCAACGTATATGTCCCGACAATGTTGGTCCGGATAAAGTCAGCGGGGCCATCGATAGAACGATCGACATGGGATTCCGCCGCCAGATGCATTACCGCATCCGGGCGAAATGTCATGAAAATCTGGTCCAGCGCCGGGCCGTCCCCTATATCGGTTTTAAAGAACTGATAGCGCGACGAGTTTTCGACACTGGCGAGTGAATCGGTATTGCCCGCATAGGTCAGTAAGTCGAGGTTCGCGACGCTATGGTTTTCATTTATCAGGTGGCGGACCACGGCTGATCCAATGAAACCGGCGCCACCGGTAACGAGGATTTTTTTAAACATGAGTGAAGATCCTGAGGGTGGAATAAAACTCGATCGAGCCCCGTTATTGATCAGCGGATCGCCGGCGCTCACGCTCGGCCATATTTATCTTCAAAGCGCACGATGTCGTTCTCACCCAGATAGGAACCGGACTGTACTTCGATCAGTTCAAGCGGGATCACGCCCGGGTTTTCAAGCGCATGCACCTGACCGATAGGGATGTAAGTGGACTGGTTTTCAGTGACCAAGTAGGTCTTCTCTCCATTGGTCACCTTGGCCGTACCGCTCACGACGATCCAATGTTCCGCCCGGTGATGATGCATCTGTACCGAAAGCTTGGCGCCGGGTTGCACAGTGATACGTTTGACTTGGTAGCGGTGGCCTTTGTCTATCGAGTCATACATGCCCCAGGGGCGATAGACCTCGCGGTGATTGACGTACTCGTGCCGGGCGGATTGCTTGAGCCGCTCGACTATTTTCTTTACGTCCTGTACCTGGTCTTTGTGTGCGACCAGGATCGCGTCATTGGTTTCGACAATGACCAAGTTCTCGACACCGACCGTTGCAATCAGGCGGCTGTTGGCGTGAACGTAGGTGTTGAACGTGTTCTGGGCAACGACATCGCCCTTCAATACGTTGCCTTCGGCATCTTTGACGAATGTATCGGCGAGCGCGGACCACGAGCCGATATCGCTCCAACCGGCGTTCATCACGACCATGACCGCGTCTGCGGTGCGCTCCATCACCGCGTAGTCAATGGAGTCTTCGGGGCAAGTAGCAAACACATCACGGTCAACTCGGGTGAAGCTCGAATCCCTGGAACCGTTGTTCAGCGCCTCACTGCAAACAGAAAGGATCTGCGGGCAGAATTTCTGCAACTCCTCCAGATAACGGCTGGCACGAAACAGAAACATGCCGCTGTTCCAGAAGAATGTTTTGGCCAACAGGTACTGTTGAGCCAGATCCAAGTCCGGCTTTTCGACAAAACGGTTCACGCGAAAGCCGCACTCGCCGACAGGTTCGCCCTTCTCGATATAGCCGTAGCCGGTTTCCGCATACGTCGGAACAACGCCGAAGGTGACTAACTTACCGTCCAAGGCCAATGGGAGGGCGCAGTTGATACTTGCTTGAAACGCTTGCACATCCTTGATGGTGTGGTCCGCCGGCAAGATCAACAGCAAGGGGTCCTCCCCATCGGCAGTGGCCTGCAATGCCGCCAATGCCAGCGCCGGCGCCGTATTACGGCCGACGGGTTCAAGCAATATATTCGCGTCTTCCAGCCCCAACTTGCGCAGTTGTTCAGCGGCCAGAAAGCGATGTTCTTCGTTGCAAACAAGCCTGGGTGTCCGTACATCCAGCCCCTTCAACCTCTGGATAGTGGCCTGAAGAAGAGAGATGTCAGTGTCCACCAACGATAAAAATTGCTTGGGGTTTAATTGACGCGACAACGGCCACAGGCGCGAACCCGTGCCTCCAGATAAAATCACCGGAATCATGTGACACCTCATCGAAAAGTAAACGTCAGGATCAGCTTGAAATGATCAACGGCTCAGGCGGGATACCATTCAATTAACAGCTGTTCATAGGCACTCAACACCTGCTCCCACTTGAAGCATTCGGCAAACCTGGCCGCACCGGCTTGTTTCAATGCCAGGGTGCGTTGTGGGTCTTCCAATAGTTCATCGAGTAATCGAGAAAGCGCCTGGCTATCGGAAAAATACGCAGCGCCCCCACCCACTACCCAGCGGTTGAAGGGGTTGTCGTGCGCAATGATTGCGCAACCGGCGCCCAACGCCTCGACCAGAGAGGGGTTGGTTCCGCCGACACGATGACCGTGCAGATAAAAACGGCTGAAATACCTCAGCGCCTGGACGACTTTGGCGTCGTAGATAGCCCCTGGAAAGACCACTTCAACGCTGGCCGCTTCCATCACTTTCTTATGGTATTCATGGGTACTCGGCGTGAAGTTTCCAAGCACCACCAGTTTGTGCTGCCTGACGCTCGCACTGAATGCCTGGACCATCTCATAAAAAGAATTTTCCGGTTCGGGCCTGGCGATAATAATCGAGAAGTGATTTGGCTCCAGCGCAAACGTACTTAACACCTCAGCCGCCGCCGACGTCACTTCATCTCCTCCGTAGGGAATCATGGTGATCTTGTCGGCACTGACCCGCGTCGCAAGATGTTCCTTAATCCTTGGGTGGTCGGCCACCAAGTGGTTACCGATCCAGCAACCGGCTCTTTCGTTCAACCAGAACCACGCCTTGGCTATCTTCCCCCACTTCTGCCGATGCCACTCGATACCGTCCATATTAATAATATTCACTTGGCCTTTGAGCCGCTGAAGGCTATTGAAAACAGCGGTGTTATAGCCCAGCGTCAGAAACAGGCCGCGCTCACCCAGCGCGTGCCAAACAGCCTTCAAGTCGAATATAACCGTGCCCAACGCACCCTCCCGAGACACCGGGATATGAACACGGCGGATACCGTTCCATTCTGTTTCAGTGACGCTGCCCGTGCCGCTTTCCTGGCAGTAAACCGTGATGCGCCAACCTTTAGCCTGCAAATACACCGCTAACTTTTCGGCAAATGTCTCGAAGCCGCCGTGCTGCGCCGGGATACCTCTTATTCCAAGAACCAGCAAATGCCTACTCATAGTTTTCGAACACCTTAATATGCTGACGCGCGACCAGTGACCAATCATGTTTTTCAACCATCGTGGTGCGAGCGCGCTGCGAAATGTGCCGCGCAGTGCTGGAACCCAGCGCGTTGATTATTTGTTGCGCCAAATCGTGCGGGTTATCCGTTTCAAACAGAAACCCGTTTTCATTTTCGTCGACAACCTCGACCATCGGCGGTAACCGTGAAGACACCGTAATACAGCCATACGACATGGCCATCAGCAGTACGCCACTTTGATAAATCTTCTTATAGGGAAGGACCACAATATCGGCGGCAGAATAATAAAAGTCGACCTCCTCATCCTTGATGTATCGAATATGCGGAATAACCACGTCAGAGATGTTGTTCGATTTTATTAAACTCTCATAACCCTGGAATGAATCCTTCCACACCTTGCCGGCAATCAATAGCACCGCCTGGGGCTCACGCTTGGCGACGATCTGCATCGCGTTCAACAGTACATCCAACCCCTTTACTTTTTTTATCTGGCCAAAAAAAAGTATGATTTTCTTATCTTCAGGCAGCGCCAGACGCCGACGCGAAATGACGCCCTCGCGCCGTTTCACGAAGGGCAGATAATTACCATGGGGAATGACGGTGATGTTCGTCTTCAGACCTTGAGCAGCCAGCACGCCCTGCAACTCGCGCCGCGAGAATTCGTTATGCACGATAAATTCCCGCGGGGCCCGCAGAATGGCCGCATGGGTGCGGGTCAGAGACGCGCCTGCAAAAGACTCGACATCATGAATGGTTGCAATGATTTTTATCCGGCTCAAGCGCAATAACCTGCAGGTGATCAACTCCAGTAGCGCATATTGAAAAAAATGCAGGTGGCAGGTTTTTCCACCCTTTTTCTTGATATCCACGATCGACCTGAGCAAGGCAACGATGAAGCGAGCGAACCTCAGGAATTTATTGGACTGACCATACACACCCTTGAAAAACTTATTGATCGTGAAATTGTTCGAACTCTGCTCCTGCGACTCGGGACACGTATACAGATTGACGCAGGCGTCATTCCAAACCAGCCCTTGTCCGAGGCCGGTATTGTAGTAATTCATTCCGCCATGCCCGCCAACCGGTTCAATGATGAAATAAGCCAATTGCCCCATGAGAAAATCCTTATCCGCTTAATTTAACAACCGATATATTTCGCTGATCGTCGACTGCGCCCGTTGCCTCTGCGTAGTGGCAACCGCACTGACACCCACCGTGTAAGTCGGCATAAATTCGTCTATCGCACCGCGCTCAATCAAACACGTCTCGGTCTGAGTCTCTGCGGTAAATTTCTTATTTTTGTCTGAGTAGTTGTATAGGGAAAACGGCGTACCTAACGAATACGCAACCACGGCGGGATGCAGCCGCGCCGTCAGTATGTGCCGCGCCCCTTTTATATACGCCATGGAGCGGTCGATATCCGAACCGGCGATGTTGAAAACCGTAAAGCCACGGTCTTTCAACTCGCTTTGTGCGTACCGCGACACACCGGTATCAACCTCTGCATCCGCATTGAATATGCCGATCCGGTTAATACGCAACCGCCAGCAAATCCTGATGGATACGTCTAGCAATTGGCTATAAATGTCGCCGCTGGATTGCTCGCCATACCCTTGCAGATCGCGCAGACACACAATGATGTAGTCCCCTGCACTCTCCAGTTCGCCCCCTGCGCCGGCGTCGTCAGTACCCAGCGCGTAGGCCAGGTCCACGGATTGTTTGATTTTGTCACGGCGGGCCCAAGGGTTGATTTTCCTCACCGCCAGCAGCGAGGCTGAATCGCGAATATAAAAGGCTGTGGCCATGACGGTCGCAAAAAATAAAATCAAACGGGTTTTCAGCTTTTTATGATTGTCGACGCCAATACCTGCGTAGATGACATGAGCACCGAACAGGCGAGCCAATGCCATGTATTTGACCCCTCCGGTGCCGCCCTCATCCATGAAACATGTTCCGCCACCCCACACGATGGCAGAACACTTAATCACTGTTTTGTAGGCAAGCCAGCGGTTGGCCTTGTTGAGTTCCACCACAGTAATCGCGCCTTGGCGAATGAAACCCTGTTGTTTAAGTGCTTCGCCATCGCCGTAGGTCAATACCGTATACACCACACCCGCACGTCGCTCAGACAACAGCGACTTGAGCATGAGCAGATCACCAAAGTTATTGCCATAGTAGCCAATGATCACAATGTTCATGCACGCATGCTCTTTTTATAAAGAATGTAATACGAGACGGCAATAAAGCATTCGCTGGCCACAATACTTGCGCCAATACCGTTCGCCTCAAAGGGCATCAACACAACAAACAAGCCCACTTGCAACGCCACGCCAACACTGGCGACCATTATTTTTTTGCTGACCCACTCTTCGCTCAATAACGCCGCCCCTAAAGGTGTTGCGAAAAACCTGAAGCCAATGGACAGCGCGGCGATTTGCAACACCTGCGCGGCATACACATAGTCGCCACCAAATACCAGGTGCACGAGGTCATGGGAATACACACTCAGGCCAATGCCAACCAGCGCCCCCGCGCCCAATGAATACCGCGCATGCTGTAGCGGCAGGTTTTTTTCAGCGCCCGAAAGTGCGTGGTACTTTTTTATAAGGTAGGTGTTAAAAATCGTATTGGGTGCGATATACAGCGCCGTGAGCAGCGTATTACAAATGGCTAAATACCCGGAATACGTCGACCCATAGATAAGCCCCAGCAACGAAATGGGGATTTGCAACTGGGCTATATTCAGCGCGCCATTCAACGAATATTTAACGGAGTCTTTCAGGAAGCTTCGCACCTTCAAAGCCGCCTGTTTGCCGTGCCGTGTCATCAGCATCAAACACAACATCGCACATGAAACGTTGGCAACCCCCAGGGCCATGGCGGTGTTCGCGAGGCTCGGAGTCAGCGCATAAAAAACCCCTGCAACCGCTATGATCCGGAATACCGGTACCAGCACTTGCCCCACGGAAATCCGCAGCGGGCTGCTCCTGAGCTGGCCTTGAGTGATGACGATCGCCTGCGCCGCCAATGCCGCCACACCCGTCGCCAGTGCAACGGCCACGAATCCATCCATTCCCGAACCACATAACAGCAACACACTGACTGCAAAGGCCGCTAGCGTATTGATCGACAGGCAAACATAAGCAACCCGCATCGACGGCGCATATTCGCCAGGTGCTCGGCTGACACGCCTCAACAGCAAACTGTTCACACCGCTGAACGCCAAAGCGCCGAGCGTGATGGTAATAGCGTTGGCATATGAGACCAGACCAAAGCTGGCAGCATCCAAGGCTCTACTGAGGATGACCTGAAGCAAGAACGTTGCGCCCGCAGCGCCAAACGATGAGATCAATAATTGAATCGCCTTCAAGGAAAAACTCCTGCACGCCCTCAGTCGGAGCTCTGAAATCGATCGTTCAATTTGAAATAGCGCTTCAACAGCACATATTTTTTAGAGGCTGAATCGGGGGCCAAGCCGGTGTTTGTCAGGGTAACCTGAGGGTTCCAGATATCCGCTTCTTTATAAGCGTGATAAAACCAACTCCAACGCTTTTGCTCGAACAGATCGATTAATGTCTGCATATACAACCCCGCATCGTCCACCGGGCTGTAATTCGATACGCTGAACTCCCCAACGATCACTGGTCCCGGATGTTTCAGCACCTGGGACAGTGTCTTCTTGAAGTACATACTCAAACCGCCCTCGCCTCTCAGTAAGAAGGGCAACCGTTGATCCGCCGGAAAACCACGCACGCCCTGATGGGTAAAGTTGCCAGGGTCGTAATAGTGCAGGCTTCCTATTATTGAGTGGTCGTCTATCAACGGCGTGATTTCACTCCAATTGGACCGTTGCCCATTGGGAATACCATTGGGTTGGACCGTAATACGCGGCTGGATAAGCACAACCTTGTCCGGCGAGATCTGCAACAGGGTTGCGCTGACCTTCTTTATAAAATCCAGATAAACGCCGCGCTCGATGGGCGCCGGTTCGTTGACGATGTCATAGCCGATAACCATGCTTTCATGTTTGTAGCGCTGCGCCAGTTGCGCATAGCTGGCAATTAGGTTTCCCATGAGTTCGGCGTCACGCCAATATGCGTCTTCAGTTGACCCTGAATATTTCTTGACGTTGCCGGGAAAGGTATGAACATCGACCAGAAGTAAAATATTGTACTGCTTCGCGTAGCGCACATAGGTATCAAGCACCTTGACCGCGACATCATCAAGCCCGCCCCTGTCGTCAAACAGTGGGTGGGAGGCAAACGCCACGCGCACGGCGTTCACGTTCAAGCCGTCCAACTGTTTGAAATCCTCTTCGTTCAAATTCAAATCGATATTGAAACCGCGTAACTGCTTGCCCGCGTTATAGGTGTCGGCCTGTTGGGTAGAGGCCTGGGCAACGAAACTGATCGCCAACAGACAGAGGCACAGGAAGTATCGTCTACACATGCTGTTTTGCCCTATCGTTGAGGCCGCAGATGATGCCGAAATTTATCCAGATAATCGCTTGTATACTGTCCGCTCGAAATGACCAGCCCTGAATACCGGTTATCAATATCGCGATGATCGAAACCAGCGCCGCCGCGGAAGCATTGTTAATCGACACACCGACATGCCTTTTTATCGTATTTTTGTGCAGCTTGTAGACACTCCATATAAGCAGTAAATAGCTCACAATGCCCAGCAACCCCGTCTCGGACATGACCAGCAGGTACATATTATGGGCGGGGTACCTGAAGCTCTGCGAGGCGCCGAACTCATCGTATTTATCCATCACATCAACAAAATTATTCCACCCCACGCCAATAATCGGATGGGCGACAAACATATTCAGGGCAATCTTGGCCAAAATCAGCCTGGAGGTGGTACTCGACTCTGGCGCATCGAAAAATCGGGCGTAGAGATTTTCCAAGTTATAAATGGCACCGGCCATGATGACCAGGGCAAACACCAGCGAGGTATAGATGATCTTTTTGTTTCTTAAAATAGAACGTCCATTGGGCCGCTTGAAGTAGAACAGGCACAGCCCGACCACAAAAAAATACAACACAATTTGAGTTCTGGAGTAGGTCAGGCAAATCACCACAAAACCCGCCGCGATGGCGCTTATATACAGCAACCTGCCGCGCCCATTCACTGCGCCATACACGCAAAATGGCAACAACAGTACCGTGAACAACGATAACAAGGCGGGGTGTCGTAACGTACCGGTCACTCGGGTAATGCCGTTCTCCACGAACAGTTCTTTGACCTGTTGAGCATCCTCGGTCACATCTCCGGTTGCCAACTGATAAGCCGCATACAGCGTCTCAAACAGAATTAACAGCGCCGCCACCCGGGTGAATTTATCCATCGATTTCGCATCATGGAAAACCGACCGCACCACCAGAAACAAAACAATGATTTTCCAATGGCGAACGATTTCGTACAGCGTGAAACTCACCGCTTCCGAATTAATGATCGACACAGAAGACAGCACCACAAAAAAAATCGCCAGGGTGGTGATTCTGTCGATCTTGATTTTCTCCAGATTGATTTTTTTACTGAAAAAAACAATGGATACCAAAATCAGCAAAAGAAAAATATCGTAAGGCGCAACCGACAGTTCGGCACCACCCAGGTGTATCTCCGCCCCGGTCAGCCGATACCGCAAGTTAAATGCCGTAGCCACCAAGAGCAGCGGAAACAAAAAATAATTTATCAGCGCGGTTACTCGCATTTCAATGCTCGCGAATAAACGGACCCGGACAATCTTTTACCTATCTCAATACACGGCACTTCAAGCCATTTATGAACCGCCCATGAAACACCATACGTCAGCCCTATCGAGAGCAGGATCAACACCCCCACCCGATCATTACTGAGATAACCGCATTTCCTCGCCACTATCAGCACCCCATCGATAATCAGAATATGCATCAGATAGGTGGGGTATGACATCCCGCCCAACCTGAGCAACACAGGGTTCCTCAACGGCATTTTAAACAGTGCCAACCACCGGCCGAGCACTGGCGGGTTAAGTTTGCCATTCAACTTGAACGCTATCGCTACTATTGCCCATAACGCAATCGAGGCAAAACTGGCGAACGAACGGGTAATCAGACCCACCGACACTACAATGCCCATGATCAACATCGCGTTACGCCATTCGCCCTCATCGCGACGAAACAGATCGTGGGTCAACATGCCGATCATGAAAACCGGTAACTTGATTAATATGAAACTGCCATAAGAGAAGGTCAGGCCGGAATATGCCAGCAGTAAAAACGCCAACACCGCCACCGTCACCAGCAGTTCCTTGGCGCGCCCAAATGCAAAAGCGGCGACCAACACAGGGGCGATCAGATAAAACTGCCATTCGAGGGTGAGGCTCCAGGCCGGCGCCAAAAACGCATCACCTGCGTGGGGCAGCCATTGATCCGGGATCACGCCCTGAAGCAGCACCAGACAAGGCAACAGGTACGCCGTGATATTACCCGCGATACTTGCCCAATACTGTTCAACTGCCGCTGCTTGGGCTGGCGTGTTCCACGGCAGGTCCATGCGGACACTCATCCGTTCATTGAATAACAGCGCGGCAAGCGCGATGGCCAATAGATAAATCGGGATGATCCTGAACGCACGTCGAATAATGTAAGAACGGTAGCCGTTGCTTTTGCCGCTCAACGCCATCGCGATAAAAAAACCGCTCAAACAAATAAAGATATCTACCGGGATAGCGGTCGCCAATAGAACCTTATCAATCAATGCAGGAACGTGCCCCATGGCGGGACGAAAGCAAGAGTAGAGGTGCCCAAATACAACCCACCACGCCATCACCCCACGAATGGACTCGAGTTCTACGTAGAAGCCCTGTTTATTTGCTATGGCCATCTTTCTCTCAACTATCAATCGGATAAAAACTACCTGTATTCAACAAAACACAGGCCTGTCTCTCTTCCGTGGCCAGGTCCCAGGCGCAGACAGTGCGTCATACAAACTTGAAAAACCCACGCTACCGCCCCAGGGTTTAGCGTCATTCCCTGAGAACCCCATATTCATGACGGCGTGTCTTTATATCAGCCCGCCCCACAGGCCTTAATTAACATCCGACTTATATTCATACGTATAGTAACCATACGCACCGTACCCGTATTTCGCCGAGGCTCTTTTTTCAATACCGTTCAAGATAGCGCCTTTCAAGTTAACCCCATTCTGGGCGAACCGACGCATGGTGAGTTCTATTTCCCGGGCGGGGTTAAAACCGAACCGCGCCACAATCAAGTTCGTTCCTGACTGGCGCCCTACAATCGCCGCATCGGTGACCGCCAACAATGGAGGGGTATCCAGGATGACCAAGTCATACTGTTCACTGACCTGCGATAGCAGTTCCGTGAAGTTTCGATGCATGAGCAATTCCGACGGGTTAGGCGGTATTTGCCCACGGCTGATAAAGTCAAAATGTTCGATCGCAGTTTTATGAATGGCCGTTGTCAGATCGCAGCGCTTGGTGAGCACATCGGAAAGCCCATTGGCGCTGGAGGTTTTCATGACTTTATGGATGTAGCCTTTTCGCATATCAACATCGATGACCAACACGCGCAGGCCTGTCTGAGCGATCACGGCTGCCAGATTGACCGACACGAAGGTCTTGCCCACTTGTGGGCTCGGACCGGAGATCATCAGGCGATTGTTGCTGGCTTCGTGCATCGCAAAATGCAGGCTGGTGCGCAAGCTGCGCAGCGCTTCAATCGCCAGGTCCGTGGGATGGTTGATGGCCAACAACCCGCCACTGCGAGCAGGGCGTTTTTGCGTAGCGGTAGGTTGTTCTTCCAGGTCTTTTTGAAGCGTGCTGTAGGGTATGGAGGCATAGACCGCAAGCCCCAGTTTCTCAATAGCCTCCGGGCTTTCTATGCATCTGTTCAAGGCTTTGCGCAACAGCACCAGCACCACCGCCAGGAATAAGCCCAGGAACGTTGCGACCAGAACAATCAACACTTTCTTGGGTTTGACCGGTTTGATGAGGTTCACATCCGCCGCATCGATCAAACGCACATTACCCACCGTGCCCGCTCGCATCACGTCGAGTTCCTGGGACTTGTTGAGCAGCTGCGTATAGATCGCCGTGCCGACCTCGACATCGCGGTTCAGGCTGAGCAGTTCTTGCTGTGTCGAAGGAAGGTCCTGGACCTTCTCGGACAGCCTCTGTTGCTTGCTGCTCAACTCACCGATCTGCGCGAGCAATGCACGATAGGCCGGATGCTGGCGGGTGAATTTGCGGTCCATCTCGGCTTGCTGGAGTTTCAACTGAGAGATGGCCGTATCCAGCGACACAATCTGGTCCAGGATCGCTTTGGTTTCCAGGCTGATGTCCACCGACTTTGTGCGCGTCTGGTAGGCGTTGAGCGCATTGCCGGCCTTTTCCAGGTCACTTTTGACCTGAGGTAATTGCTCTTTCAAAAACTCCAGGCTTTGCGCCGCCTCAGCCGAAGTACGTTGCACATTCTGTTCGACATAGAGCGCAGAAATCTTGTTGAGGATTTTTACCGCGAGTTCCGGCTCGGTACTCTCTAACGCCAACCCGATAATGCCCGATTCTTTTCCGCGCTCAGTGACATCCAGCGCCTCCTGATAATCCAGAATGCTGGTCAATCGAGGTTTGCGCACGATGCTGAACCGAGTCCCCGGATTGGCCTGTAGCGCTTCAACGAAGAGCGCAACGCCATGCTGCTCGACAGCCTCGCCCACCTGCCCTTGCGCCAGAAGTTCATCATCGTCATCGAGCAATGTGAACGCCCCGCCCTCACCCGTAATGAAGGTCAGTTTTTTGGCGAGCAAGTTGGGCGGCAGGTCCAGGTGGGTTATTTTCAGCAGCTCGCCTCCCCACGCGTAACGGGTCAGGCCCAACCATGGGCTGGAGACTTCACCCGGGTTGGTATTTTTAAAACGCCGCGCAAGAAAACCGCCGATCACGGGAAAGTACTCAGGCTCGATCAGGATGGCGAGTTTGAGTTCGTCCACGGTCTTGCCGATCACTGCACGTGACTTGATCAGTTCAATTTCGGTCGCGGACGGCGACTCTTTTCCGAGCATGCTGCTGACGTCGGAGAAACCCAGCAAATCGTTCTTTTTGGCCTCGACCTGCAACAACGCATTCGCTTGGAAAACCGGCGTCGCCAGCACCGCATAGGCCCCCCCCGTCAGCATAAACGCGCCCGTAATCGCTGCAATCAACCCTTTATGGTCGATCAGTGTTCCAAACAGACCAAGGAGATCAATCTCGTCGGCGTCGTCTTCTCGTAGGGTGGCTACTGGCACTTGCTGCATAAGTCGGATTCTTTGCCTTAATACGATTCAAGAAAGGGGGGTTGTCACTTTGCTAGACGCAGCGCCCACGCGTTTACCGCTTCTTCGATCAACGCATACGCGTGTACAAAGGCAGGTTTACCTTGACGGTAGGGGTCTCTGATCTCTCGGTCGCTTTGCCACTTCCCCAGCATCAACACCTTGCCTCGCGCTTCGGGGGCCATGCCGAGCACGCCGCGGATGTGCTTTTGTTCCATCACCAGAATCAGATCAGCCTCGGTGATCGCCTGGGGCGCGAGTTGAGTCGCCTGGTGCACGTTGGGCGCATGACCATGCGCCGCCAGCACCGCAAGTGCCGTCGATTCGATGGGCTCGCCAACCAATGCGGACAGGCCGGCGGAACTCACTTCGATATCGGAACGAGTGAGCGCCTCACGCAACAGATGCTCCGCCATGGGGCTGCGACAAATATTGCCGACACAGACAATCAACACTCTTTTAAGCAAGATAATTTCCCCGTCTTTTCAACTTTGGCGGTGACGTCGCACTTGCCGAACATAAGAGTCTTTAACCACGCACAGGCCTGCCCATCGACAGGCACAGAAACAGCAAAGCCCGCTTTACAACTTCAACGCGGTACTTATTTATCACGCCCCTTGGGCAGCACCCAAGTTTTTAAACGGACAAAAAATAACACGGCGCCTGCTCGGGCACTTATTTGCTATTAATACCCGCCACCGACAATTTCTAACATTCACGCACTGCCGGCGTTAGTTCGATCAACATGACACGACGAACAGTCAATAAATAACGCAACGCGTGGCATCCGAGTGCCGGCTGAACAGGCTCACCGCCATAAGGACATCCCATGACCGCAACGATAGAATTCGCCGCCAAAGCCTGGTATCTGGTTCAGTGTAAAGCCAGGCAGGATGAACGCGCCGAAGCGCATCTGCAGCGCCAGGGCTACACCTGCTTTCGCTCCATCTGCACACGTGAGCGCCTGTTAAAAGGCGAGCGTCGGGTCATGACTGAATCGCTGTTCCCCGGTTATCTGTTTATTCAGTTGAGCTCGCAGGA
>Ga0207650_10000203_pt1 | contig 68710 bp, 66 predicted proteins | sample KBSS63metaG_FD_184325 | JGI IMG/M metagenome (GOLD analysis project Ga0207650, IMG submission 184325) | Switchgrass rhizosphere microbial communities from Kellogg Biological Station, Michigan, USA - KBS S6-3 metaG (SPAdes) (version 2) | ecosystem: Host-associated > Plants > Roots > Rhizosphere...
TCGGCATCAACTACTACAAGCCGGACCGCGTCTTCGACGATGCTGAGAAGACAGGAGATTTCCCCTGGACGAAGGAAGCGCCGCCGGCCAGCGACGTCAAGACTGATATCGGCTGGGAAGTCTATGCGCCCGGCCTCAAGCATCTGATCGAGGATCTCTACCGGCGCTACGAACTTCCGGAATGCTACATCACCGAGAACGGTGCTGCCTACAACATGGGTGTCGTCGACGGCGTGGTCGACGATCAGCCTCGGCTCGACTACTACGTTGACCATCTCAACGTCGTCGCCGACCTCATCAAGGACGGCTACCCGATGCGCGGCTACTTTGCCTGGAGCCTGATGGACAATTTCGAGTGGGCGGAGGGCTATCGCATGCGGTTCGGCCTGGTCCATGTCGACTACGAGACGCAGGTGCGCACCGTCAAGAACAGTGGGAAGTGGTACTCGGAACTCGCTGCGCAGTTTCCCAAGGGCAATCATACGGCGAAATGACCGCGCCATACCCGGACCGCCAGGGCTTCCGAGCGGCGAATGCGGATAGAGGCATGACTGGTTGTAAGAGCGCATCTTCGCGACCCCTGATATAAGTTTCCTTAACGGTTCTTGAAGACCTGTTAGGCATATTCCGCGCCAAGGAGTGCCGAATGGGCGCATTTTCAAAGCTGTTTCAGAGGGATATTGAGCTTGGCCGCCAACCGATCGTGGTTGCGGTGTTGCTCTCATTTGCGATCGTGGTCGCAGTCGTGACGCTGATGGTGCTGACCGCCGTGTCCCGCGTGGCCGACTACTCCAACAGGCTGGATGACGAGCGCTCCTTCGAAACCACGGCCGGCGCGCTGAAAACCTTTCAGGCCCAGCTCGGAGCGACGCTCAACGACTATGCCGCCTGGGACGATGCGGCCAAATTCACCTATGCAGCCGACGGCATGGATTGGCTGGTCAGCAACTACGGCGAAATGTCGGCCAATAGCAGCTTGTTCGATATGGCGATCGTCGTCGACGATGCGGGCAAGCCCATTCTCGAATATCGCGAGGGCAAGCCGGTAGAGGATCCGCTGAATGCGATCTTCAATCCATCTCTCTGGTCTCTCCTGAAAACAGCGCGATCGGCTGCCGAGGGCAAGGCGCCGGAGGCCATCGGCTTTGTCGGTACCGAGAGCGGACCGGCGGCCGTCGGCGTTGCCCTGGTGCGTCAGAAATCAGGCGCCCTTTCGGTTCCTGCGGGCCAGCGACGCTATCTCATTTTCGTGCGCCATCTCGACGATGCCAAGGTCCAGACGATGGCGGAGAATTATGTCGTCAGAGGCCTGAAATTCGTTGCGCCGGATCATCCGGCGCGGTTGGCGGTGCCTGTTGTCGATCCGCTCGGTGCCACGCTCGGCAAGATGGTCTGGCTGCCCCGCGGTCCCGGTGACATGAGCTACCAGCAGGCGCGGCCCTTGGTGGTGGGCGCGCTGGGTCTCGTCGGTCTGTTCTTCGTCGTGCTGCTCATCCTCGGATCGCTCGCCAACAAGCGCCTGCGGGCGGAAGAGGCGGATGCACGGGAGGCGGCCTTGCGCGACCGGCTCTCGGGGCTGCTCAATCGCGAGGGCATGCGCGTTCGCGTCGACGAAATGATCGAGAACGCCAAGGCGCAGCGCACCAACGTGCTGCTACTCTATCTCGATCTCGACGGGTTCAAGGAAATCAACGATTCCTACGGCCATGGGACAGGGGACCAGTTGATCCGCGCGGTTGCGGCCGGGCTAAAAGTGCTGGTGCCTGACAGCGCCACGCTCGCCCGGCTTGGCGGCGACGAGTTTGCCATCGCCTTCCCGGCCACGGAGCTGAACGAGGGCTTGGCGCTGGGCCTTGCCGAACAGGTGCTCGACTTCCTGTCCGAGCCGCTTGAGATCGGCCTGCGGGTCATCGTTGTCGGCGCCAGCATCGGTATCGCCATGTCGCCGGAAGGCCGTGTCGGCCGTGAGGAAATGGTGCGCCGGGCTGATCTGGCGATGTACAAGGCCAAGGAGACCGGGCGGGCGCGAATGGTCTGCTACGACAACGACATGGACAGCGACCGTGAAGGCCGCAATGCCATGGAGATCGATCTGCGCTTCGCCATCGAGAACGAAACACTCGACGTCGCCTATCAGCCGCTGGTCGATGCCACCACCCACGAGATGATCGGCGTCGAGGCATTGGCGCGCTGGGATCGTCCCGGCTATGGCCAGATATCGCCTGAAGTCTTCGTGGCCGTAGCGGAAACCAGTGGCCTGATCGAGGGGCTGGGGCTGCTGGTGCTCAGGCGCGCCTGCGAGGCGGCCATGGGCTGGCCCGGGCTCCGCGTCGCGGTCAACGTCTCGCCGAGCCAGTTCCGCAACCCGGCCTTTGCCGACTACGTCCATGCCGTGCTGAAGGAGACCGAGATCGAGCCGGCGCGGGTGACGCTTGAGATAACGGAAGGCTACATCATCCAGAACCCGAAGCGGATCCGGGCCGCTATCGAACGGCTGAAGGCGCTGGGCGTCAAAGTGGCGCTGGACGATTTCGGGTCCGGATTTTCATCGATCGGCTATCTCAGGCAGTTCGGCTTCGACCGCATCAAGATCGACAAGTCGCTGACGATGGGCGTGCTCGAGAGCAAGGGCGCGCGCGACATGCTGCAGGCAACCGTGGCGCTGGCGCGCTCGCTGGATATCCCCGTCACCGCCGAGGGTATCGAGACCGAGGAGCAAGGCGTCGCCGTGCGCCTGTTCGGCTGTGACGAGCTGCAGGGCTATTTCCATGGCAAGCCGATGACCGCGGCAGAATTGACCCGACGCTATCAGGCGCAGCTTCGCCGAAACGAGCAGGACGATCGCCGCATCGCCTCCTGAAGGCTGCCGGAGGCGCGCACCGCGGTGCGCGCGCGCTAGCCGCGGTGCGCGCGGCCCGTCTTGCGGGCGAGCTCGATCTGCCGCTGGCGCTCGCGGAAACGCTCGCGGTCGCTCTCGCTCCTCGCCTCGTAGCACTGGCTGCAGGAAACGCCGGCCTCGTAGAAGGGCGACGTGATCTCCTCGGCGGTGATCGGGGTACGGCAGGCGTGGCAGAGCTTGTGCTCGCCTTCCTTCAATCCGTGCTCGACCGAAACCCGTTCGTCAAAGACGAAGCAGGCGCCTTCCCAGAGGCTTTCGGTCTCCGGCACTTCCTCGAGATATTTGAGAATACCACCCTTCAGATGGTAGACCTCGTCGAAGCCCTGCTGCTTCATGTAGGCCGTCGCCTTTTCGCAGCGGATGCCGCCGGTGCAGTACATGGCGATTTTCGGCTTGTTGTGCAGCCCGGTGTTCTGCCGCACCCATTCCGGAAACTCGCGAAAGGTTTTGGTCTTCGGGTCGAGCGCGCCTTTGAAGACGCCGATCGCGGTTTCGTAGTCGTTGCGCGTGTCGATCAGGATGGTGTCCGGATCGGAAATCAGGCTGTTCCAGTCCTTGGGCGCGACATAGGTACCGACGATCGTGTTGGGGTCGATATCCTCGACGCCCATGGTAACGATTTCCTTCTTCAGCTTCACCTTCATGCGCACGAAGGGCATCTTGGAGGCGCGGCTTTCCTTGTGCTCCAGGCCGGCAAACTCCGGCAGCCCACGCAGGAAGGCAAGGACCCTGGCAATCGCGGCATCGGTGCCGGCAATCGTGCCGTTGATGCCCTCGTGAGCAAGCAACAACGTGCCCTTGACGCCCTGTTCTTCACAGAGCGCCTGAAGCGGCTCGCGAAGGGAGGCGAAGCGCGAAAAATCCGCGAAATGATAGAGCGCGGCCACCAGGAAGGGGCTTCCGCCCAGGGGCGTGGTTGAGGCAATGTCGGTCATGGGATCGAAATACAGCCTCTCGCTTCCCGACGCAATCTTCATTTGCGCGGGTGATGGCCGGACGCCGCCGTCGTCGGCTAGAGGCCCGGATCTTCCGATTCGAAGCGCATGGCGAGCGCCTGGTTGGAGTAGCGGTGCTGGCCGGTGACTTCCTCGCCCAGCCACTCCGGCAGATCGGGTTCGTCGTCCACCCGCCGCATCTCCACCTCGGCGACGGTCAACCCTTGAAGGAGACCGTCGAAGACATCGACTTCCCAGATGAAGCCCTTGTAGGGCACCCTATGGCGCGTCTTAGCGATCTCCACGCCGACGGCTGCCGAAAGCAACTGCTCGGCATCTGCGACCGGGATGGCGTATTCGAACTCGTCGCGCACCAAGTCCCTGCCGATCTTGACGGTCAGCGTCGCGGTTGTGTCGTTGGCCAGTCTCACGCGGATGGATCGATCATCCATCGACGCGATATAGGCCTGACGAATGCGAATCTCTTCAATCACGGAGTTCCGCCATCCATCGTCCTGGACCAGGAATTTCCGTTCGATTTCTTTGGCCATTCGTTTCAGGCGTCCCACGAGCATGCGATGCGGTAAGATAAACAATGCCATGGAGATTTCCTACCGGGCAAGACGTTCCCGCTTTTGTCTCGACAAGGCTTCCGATGAAGGTTATCGAAGTCGTAAAATCAAACCTTTCCAGGAGTGCCGGCGATGGGTGAAAAAACCGAAAAGCTTCTTTCCATCCTGCGATTTGCGCCGGTCGTTCCGGTGCTGATCGTCGATGACGTCAAGTCGGCTGTGCTGCTGGCCCGGGCGCTTGTTGCCGGCGGGCTGAAGGCGATCGAGATCACCATGCGCACGCCTGCGGCTCTCGATGCGGTGCGTGCGGTGGCCGACGAGGTCGAGGGCGCCGAGGTCGGTGCAGGGACTATCCTGAACGTCGCCCATTGGGAGGCGGCCGTGGAGGCGGGTTCGAAGTTCATCGTCAGCCCGGGGACCACGCAGGAGCTTCTCGATGTTGCCCGCCAGTCGAGCGTGCCGTTGCTTCCCGGAGCCGCGACAGCCAGCGAAGTGATGGCGCTCCGCGAAGAGGGGTACCAGGTGCTGAAGTTCTTCCCTGCCGAACAGGCGGGCGGTGCGGCCTACCTCAAGGCGCTGTCGTCGCCTCTGGCCGGAACGATGTTCTGTCCGACTGGCGGCGTGTCGCTGAAGAATGCTCGCGACTACCTGTCGCTGCCCAACGTCATCTGCGTCGGCGGTTCCTGGGTCGCGCCGAAGGAGCTGATCGCCGCTGGCGATTGGGCCGGCATCACCAAGCTGGCGGCGGAAGCCGCAGCCCTGAAGGCCTGATCCATCGACAAGAAGGCTGGGCCGCCAGACGGCGGTCGGCCACTGATCGGCTCAAGAAGCGCTGCGTCATGGTCGGCGCTTTCAAAGGATACACCGCTTGACCGGTAAGAAGTCGGAAAATCGATCGTCCGCGATTGCCGCTGCGATCATCCTGCTGGGTGCCGGCACGGTGCTCTATCTGATGCCGAACATCGTCCTGTGGCTGGGCACGTTCTCGCCCTGGCTAGCGACCGGTTTTGGCGCCTGCGTCATTCTCTGCTTCTTCCTGATCTTCTGGCTAAGGGCGCGCTACCAGCGGCGGCATCGCCCCTGATAGCCTCAGGTCTGCAGCGAGGCGCCGAGCAGGACGACGCCCGCCAGAATAACGAGCACGGCGCCCATGATCTCTATGCCGTTGCCGACCCAGGTCGCCTTCCGGGAGCCGGGTCCGGCCAGGCGCACCGCCAGGCCCTTGGCGCCGACCGAGAGGATCGCCAGCAGCGATACGGTGATGGCGGTGCCAAGCGACATGGCGATCACCGACAGCACGCCGCCGAGCAGCAGGCCGTTCAGCAGGGCGAAGGTCATGACCAGCAGCGCGCCGGAGCAGGGCCGCAGGCCGACCGCAACCACCGCCGACCATGCCTCACGGACATTGAAATTCTCGGCCTGCAGCAGTGACGGATCAGGCAGGTGCGACCGGCCGCAATCCTCGCACACAACGCCGGCGCCGGCGGGTGATGGCGCGTCGCAGTTGAACTTTCCAGCAGGCGTGGCTGCGGTATCGCTTCTTGCGTAAGAGCCGCTGTCGAACAGCGCGACGCTGATCGGGCCGGCTGACGTCGCAGTGACTGCACGCCGCGCCGGCATGGCGCGGATCATCGAGCGCAGCTTGCGGAACAGCAGCCAGCCGCCGAACAGGATGACCATGACGAAGGAGGCGATCTCCATTGTGTTGGTCGCCTGGGTCATGGTGATGCCGCTGCCGCGCAGCACGAAATAGGCGGCGGCGACCACGAGTACGGCAACGAGGCCCTGGACGAAGGCGGAGATGAAGGAGATGGCGATGCCGCGCTTCAACTCGATCTCGTTGGCGACCATGTAGGAGGAGATTACCGCTTTGCCATGGCCGGGGCCTGCGGCGTGGAAAATGCCGTAGGCGAAGGAAAGGCCAATCAGCGTCCACAAATGCCAAGGGTCCTGGCGCATCGCGGAAAGGGACTGGGTCAGCGCCCGATAGAAGGCTTGCTGCTCATAGTTGACGTAAAGGAATATCGGGGCAAGCGGGCCGCCGATCGGCTGGAAGCTCGGTTCGGCTGTGCCGATGCCGAGTGGCGAGCCGGTGGCATGCGCAAGGCTCGTGGCGCCGATCATGGCGGCTAGCGCAAGCGAGGCAAGGGCGACGTGACGGCGGCTCAGCATTGGGTGTCGATCCGTGTGGCGAAGAGTTTCGACATGGTGGTGCCGGTCGGGTCATTAAAGAATGCGTCGGTCAACGAGGTCTTGTTCTCGGCAATCACCTGGTCGGGATCCGGTCGCACGACCTTGGAGGTGCAGGACTTGAAGCCATCGCCGAGGGTCACAAGATCGCCGTCTGTCGGAAAATCAATCGAGGTGTAGAGCGTCGGATCATAGATGCCGAAGGACAGGCGGTTGCCCTTCATCGGCATGGGCTCGGCCGGCGCAACCTTGAAGAACATCAACAGCTGGCCGTCCTTGTAATCGACGTGGATGACATCAGGTTTCAGCACCTTGATCACCTTTCCGTTCAACGACATGTTCACATAGTAATCGTAGTCGGCCAGCGAATCCCGCACCGTGGCGCCGACTGCCTGGAGCTCGTCCGGATCGAGCTTCAGATTGCCGTTCTTGTCGAAGTCCATCATCACGGACGAAGAGAACACCTCGTCGAAACGCCAGACATTCTGGAGTTCCTTGATGTTGCCATCCGGCCCGGCCACCACTTCAAGCCGCGCCTGGACGAAGATGTGCGGGTGGGCGAAAGCCGCAGCGGGCGCCATCGCCAGCGCGAGAGCCAAGGGGAGGGTGGTTTTCTTCATGAACTCTCGGCGCTGCGCTTTGTCGTCACTGATGGTGCCAGTGTGAGAAAAAATGAGACAGAATTGGGACCGCAAGCAGTAGCCTTGCCGCTTTAGCCGTTCTTGCGGAACCAGTTGTGCAGGTAATCGACGAAGATGCGCACCTTGGCCGGCAGGTAACGACGGTGCGGATAGACGGCGTAGATGCCGCGGTCAGTCGGCACGTAGTCGTTGAACAGGGTGACCAGATCGCCGTTTTCAATGCTCTTATGCGCGATGAAATCGGGGATGATGGCGACGCCGATGCCCGCCAGGGCGGCGCGCAATGTCGCATGCGGGCTGTTGACCTCGATCGGGCCGTTGACCGAAACATTGAACCAGGTGCTGTCGGGGTTGCAGAAGCGGATGGTTCCCTGGGCGCGGTTGTTGGTGTCGATGATGAAGGGAATGCGGGCGAGATCGCTTGGGTGATCGAGCGGGCCGTGCCGCTCGACAAAATCCTGGGTGGCGCAGATGTGGACGCGGAAATCCGATATCTTGCGGGCGATCATGCCGGAATCCTCGAGCTTGGTGACGCGCACGGCGACGTCGAAGCCTTCCTCGATCAGGTCGACGAAGCGGTCCTCGGCGGCGATCTCCAGCGAAAGATTGGGATTTTCCTTGGCAAAATCGATCAGCGACTGGCCGACATCGGCATCCATGAAGGTGCGCGGCACGGAGATCTTCAGTCGGCCCTTGAGCTGCTGGTTGTTCTCGCGCACGAGGTCGGCGAGATTGTCGATTTCCTTGAGGATATCGGAAGCCGTGCGAAAATAGGTATGGCCGGCCTCGGTCATCGAGAACTGTCGGGTGGTGCGGTTGAGCAGCAGCGCGCCCAGTTCGTCCTCCAGCTCCCGCACATATTTCGACAGCAGCGCCTTGGAGCGCCCGGTCTTGCGGGCAGCGGCAGAAAAACCCTCTGCTTCGACGACGTCGATGAAGGCGCGTATGCGGGTAAGGGTGTCCATTTATCGCGGGTGTCCTGTTCGTCAGCCGGATAGACCCATGACGAATCCCAAGATGGTGTCAAGTTTTCTCAAGTCGGCATCGTTCAAGCGACCTATTTTCTGGCCGACGCGGCGTCGCATGATGGTGATCGGCTTTTCCACCAAGGCCTGGGACAAGACGCGCAACCCGTTGGTTGCGTCGGGCTCGAGATCGAAGCGGAAATTGGGGGTGGGACCCTCGAATGACGTCAGTGGGCAGACGATTACGGAGCCGACCTGCCCGGCGAGTAAGTCGGATTGGACAATGATGGCCGGGCGTGGCTTGCCGTAGTCCCCGGTGAGGATGACCGCGAAAATATCACCCCGCCTCATACGTCCCCGGTCCACTCCTCATCGTTGAAGATTGAGACAGCCTCGATCCACCGCATCGCATCTTCCTCTTCCTCAGGGTCGAGGGCAGCGATCTGCTGGGCGATCCGCTTCAGAAATTCCGGGTCGTGCGGGTTGATGCCCGCTTCCCGCGCCTTGCGGGTGAGATCGGCCCGCAGCTCGTCCCAATCCTTCATCAGTCCTGCCGTAGCAGCGGTCATGGCGGCTCTCCTGTCGGGCCTGGGGAATGTAACGTTTTTCGCGCCTTGCTGCAACCTGAGGGTGCTTTGCCGCCGCCGTCCACTTTTTTTGGCCGGCATCAAAAAAATTCTTGATTGTTACAGCGAATGTTCTTATCTCCCGGTCAGCCCAAAGTCGCACGTGCCCATGGGTGTCCGCTGGTCCTCTAATTGGTGAGGATACGGTAAGGTACCTGGAATTAACCCCTCCAGTCGCTATCTCGGCCTTCCGAGAAATGCGAGGACATCTGAAGCAACGACGGTGCGGGCCTTTTTGTTCTCTTCCGGCTTTCCATCAGCCGGGGTTACTGAAGAGGCACACCATCATTGCCGGAAGTGCGGTAGGGAATCCCCTCCAATCCATGGCAGACAAAGCCGAACCTATGCCGATCTATGGCGTTGGTTTACTGATTGAGCATCGTGCGTTCGCCAAGGATCCGGGGTCTCCACCGGCTGGGTCCTAGCGCGGATTCCCGTATGCCCTTTGTCCTCCGGCGTGAGCTCCGGAGCCTGGAATTGAAGGGACTACCCATATGACCACCCAGCGCATCCGCGACTTCCTCGCAACCCGACGTCCCGACGGTCCCTGCCTCGTGCTCGACCTCGACGTGGTCCGCGACAATTTTCATGCTTTCCGCCATGCCATGCCGGACAGCTCGATCTACTATGCCGTCAAGGCGAACCCTGCTCCTGAAGTCCTGAAGCTTCTCGCTTCCATGGGCTCCAATTTCGACTGCGCGTCCGTCGCCGAAGTCGAAATGGCGCTGGACGCCGGTGCTACGGCTGCCCGCATCTCGTTCGGCAACACGATCAAGAAGGAACGCGACATCGCCCGTGCGCATGCGCTCGGCGTCAGCCTCTTTGCGGTCGATAGCCATGAAGAAGTCGAGAAGATGGCCCGTGCCGCTCCCGGCGCCCGCGTGTTCTGCCGCGTTCTCACGGATGGCGAAGGCGCCGAATGGCCGCTGTCGCGCAAGTTCGGCTGCGTGCCGCAGATGGCCGTCGACGTTCTCGTCTACGCCCACCAGCTCGGCCTCGAGTCCTACGGCGTGTCGTTCCACGTCGGTTCGCAGATGACCAAGGTCGATGCCTGGGATTCGGCTCTTGCCGATGCCAAGCGCGTCTTCGTGTCGCTTGCCAAGCAGGGCATCCACCTGCAGATGGTCAACATGGGCGGTGGTTTCCCGACCAAGTATCTGCGCGACGTTCCGGCCGCCGAAGCCTATGGCAAGGCGATCAACCAGAGCCTGCGCGATCACTTCGGCAACCAGATCCCGAAGACGATCATCGAGCCAGGCCGCGGCATGGTCGGCAACGCCGGCGTCATCAAGGCGGAAGTCGTGCTGATTTCGAAGAAGTCGGACAATGACGAAGCCCGCTGGGTGTTCCTCGACATCGGCAAGTTCGGCGGTCTCGCCGAAACGATGGACGAAGCCATTCGTTACCCGATCCGCACCGAGCGGGACGGCGACGAAATGGAGCCCTGCATCATCGCCGGCCCGACCTGCGATTCGGCCGACGTGCTCTACGAGAAGAACCTCTACCCGCTGCCATTGTCCCTGACGATCGGCGACGAGGTGTTTATCGAAGGCACCGGAGCCTATACGACGACCTATTCGGCCGTGGCTTTCAACGGGTTTGACCCCTTGAAGTCCTACGTCATCTAAAGGTCCGACTTCGCCAGCCCCGTAAGTAGCCGGGGCGGCACCTTCACAATTTTCATTCACCGCCGCTCATAACGGTATTGGGTACGGGAGGCCGACATGGCCGCTGTTCTTGATTCTGTACGCGCATTCTTTGCGCCGTCCACATTCGCAATCGACTATGAAAATGCCGGCGACGTCGTCGCCCGCGAAAACCTTTTGAACCGCGCCATGGGCGAAGGTCGCACGAAGAAGTCCTCGGAAAAGCTGCGTCGCGGCTGCATTCCGGCCGAGGGCCTGGCGCTCGTCGCGCGGGACCGCAACGGTCACGTCATCGGCACCGTCCGCCTGTGGAATGTCGAAGCCGGCGTCAACCGCGAGACGCAGGCCGTCGACGCGCTGCTGCTCGGCCCGCTCGCCGTCGATGCGGATCACGAAGGCAAGGGCATCGGCGCGGCCTTGATGCGCGCCGCCATCCTGGAAGCCAAGCAGCGCGGCCATGGGGCCATCCTGCTGGTCGGTGACCCCGCCTATTACGAGCGCTTCGGCTTCTTTGCCGACAAGGCTCGTCACCTTGTCATGCCCGGCCCGTTCGAGCGCCATCGCTTCCTGGGGCTGGAGCTAAAGGACGCCTGGCTCGAAGGCGCTGCCGGCATGCTGGTCGCCAGCGGCCGCAAGCTGACCCAGCTGCCGCTTCGCCGCGCGGCCTGATTTTCTCGATAACGGGCGCTGGCTTCGGTCGGCGTCTGCCCTTTATGGCCGAACCCCGTTGAAGGGCTCGCAACGCCTTTGGGTTTTCACTGTCACGCTGTTCCCTCGACAACGCACCCGCCCGAGCGGAATTTGCATGCTGTTACTTTGAGGGATGTCGAGCGCGGCCCGCAGGGTCGTTTGGGTCGTCGGGGCTGCTTCTGACTTGCCTGAGATAGAGAATATCCGGCTCTTGCTCTTCGTTTCCGCGACCATCGGTCAGCTCGATCGCTCTGAACCCATGGTGCTCGTAGAAGCCACGCGCGGCGAGGTTGCGTTGAAAGGTCCATAATCTGATTTCGCTCATTTTCTCCGCAGCGCGTGCGAGAAGAGCGCGTCCGACACCTTGGCCTTGAAAGTCCGGCAAAACGTAAAACTGGTGGATCCAACCGCCGCCATAGGCGATGACCCCGACCAGTAGCTCTTCCATCCTTGCGCCGAGGACAGTGTCACCGTCACGTAAAAAGGATCGCCAGTAGTCCTCGTCCTCTTCGGCCGAGTGCAAGTCAGGCAGCGAGGGAAGCCTGTGTTTAAGGGAGATACGCCGCACCATCGCTGCGGCGTACATGTCCTCGTCGTTGAGCGATGTAATCCTGGCATCCATGCTCGTGTGAGGTAACCTTCTCTACGCCGCGATATCGACAATCCCGCAATCGCCGGCGGCCGAGGCGAAGGCCAGGGTCTTGCCGGACTTGCTCCAGCTCAACGAGGTGATCGCACCATTTCCGGGACGGCGCAGCAGCGCCTCCTTGCTGTCGGCGACGCGCACGGCGAGAATCATGCCGTCGATGAAGCCGATGGCGACGATGTCTTCGGCCGGATGGAAGCGGACGCAGGTTGCCATGATGTTGGCGCGGCTGCCGAGTTCGAGCGGCGCCTTGCCCATCGGGCCGTCCTTGCCCTGGAAGGGCCAGACGATGGCGGCCGGTGCTCCAGAAGAGGCGAGCCACTTGCCCTTGGCGGACCAGGACAGCGACTTCACCTTGGCGGGGTAGCCGGTCATGCGCATATGGCGGGCGTCCGTTCCGGCCTTGGGGTCGAGCTTCCAGCCGTGCAGGGCATTTTCCTGCATCGTCGTCACGACGAACTGGCCATCCGGCGAGAAGGTGACGCCGTTGTGGGCGCCTTTCCATTCGAGATTGACGGGAGCACCCGACGTGCCGACCCAGTGCAGCGTCACGCCGTTATAACGCGCAACGGCGATGCGCAGGCCCTTCGGCGCAAACGCGATGCCCTCGACGGTGCGTTCCTCGGTAAATTCCTTGGTGCTGCCGTCGGCCAGTGCGACGAAGGTCGTCTTGCCATGGGCATAGGCAACCGCGCCCTGGGGTCCCGAGGCCACCTGGGTGATCCACTTGAGGGGGGCTTCGGCAATCAGCGAAATGCTGCCATCGGCCGCGATCCGCTGCACCTTGCCGTCTTCGCCGCCGACGATCAGGCTTTCGCTGTAGCCGTCGCGCACGCAGGTCAGCAGGCCCTGGCCGGCTTCCGTCACCCTCTCGCCGCCTTCGAAGCGGTGGATGGTGCCAGCGGCGCCGACGAAATAGGGGACGTCGTTCAGAAATTCGACGGCCAGCACGTGGCCGTCGATATCAATTGGCGCAACTGTCGGCATCAGGCAGCCGCCTGGCAGGCCTTGAAGCTGGCTTCCAGCTTCTCGCGGTCAAGCTCGCGGCCGATGAAGACGAGGCGGCTCTCATGGACTTCGCCTTCCTTCCAGGCGCGCTGGTGATCGCCCTCGATGATCATGTGGACGCCCTGGATGACGTAGCGCTCCTCATCGCCCTTGAAGGCAATGATGCCCTTGAGGCGCAGGATGTTCGGGCCTTCCGTCTGGGTGATCTTCTGGATCCACGGGAAGAAGCGGTCGGCGATCATCTCGCCGCCGCGCAGCGAGACCGACTGGACGGTCACATCATGGATCGGCGATGGGCCGTGATTGTGGTGGTCGTGGCCATGGTGGCCGTGATGATGGTCATGGCCGTGATCGTGATGCGCGTGGTCATGGTCATGGTCATGGTCATGGTGATGATGATCGTGGCCGTGGTCGTGGTCGCAGTCTGGGCCGCAGACGTGGTCGTCGCCGGCGGTGAGGAAGTGCGGATCGTTTTCCAGTGCCCGCTTGAGGTTGAAGGCGCCCTGGTTCAGAACATGGGAGAGATCGACGCCGGAGCGGCTGGTCTTGTAGACGCGGGCGGCCGGGTTGATGGCGCGCACGACATCCTCGATCTGGGCGAGCTCAGCCGGTGAAACGAGGTCCGTCTTGTTGATGACGACGACATCGGCGAAGGCGATCTGGTCTTCGGCTTCGCGGCTGTCCTTCAGTCGCAACGGCAGGTGCTTGGCGTCGACCAGGGCCACGACGGCATCGAGTTCGGTCTTGGTGCGGACGTCGTCGTCCATGAAGAAGGTCTGGGCGACCGGCACCGGATCGGCAAGACCGGTGGTTTCGACGATGATGCCGTCGAAGCGGCCCGGACGGCGCATCAGGCCCTCGACGACGCGGATCAGGTCGCCACGCACCGTGCAGCAGACGCAGCCGTTGTTCATTTCATAGATTTCTTCGTCGGATTCGACGATCAGATCGTTGTCGATGCCGATCTCGCCGAACTCGTTGACGATGACGGCGTATTTCTTGCCGTGGCTTTCCGACAGGATGCGGTTCAGCAACGTCGTCTTGCCGGCGCCGAGATAGCCGGTCAATACGGTGACGGGGATTGGCTTTAGGGCGACTGCGTCGGTCATGGGAGCCTCTAGCAATGGAGGGGGCCGCAAGGGCGAGAATTGGGTCGGTCACCATATAAGGATCTGGCTCCGACAGTTCAAAGGCTTTTGTTGTTATAGAATCACATTCGCGTCACGGCGCGATGGCGGACGGGATGTCGGTGCGGGCAAAGTCGTTGCCGATGTAGAGCAGGGGGCAGTTGAACTCCCTGGCGGTCGCGTAGGCGAAGCAGTCGCCGAAATTGAGGGAGGCCTTGTGGAAGTTCTTGCCCCAAAGCCCGTAGGCTTCAGCCGCCAGTCGAGCCCGCGCAGGTGTTACATCGATGATGGTGATGGCTGGGGATGCAAGCAACTCCATCATCTGTTTCTTGATGCCGTTTCGTCTTGCAACGATCAAAGCTTCAACAACCGTTCCTGCCGAAATGAGGATAGTGTTTTCCCGCTTGAAGACCGTGTCGCAGATTTCGGCCTCTGGCTCCAGCAGCAGCATTGCTACAAGAGCGGAGGTATCGATGACGATCATTTCGACAGGCCGAATTCGTCGTAAAGGAAATCCTGGCTGCGTGCGGCAGCTGGCCCCGGTGGCAGATTCTTGCGGCGCACTTCCGCCTGAAGTCGGGCGATCAGCTCCGACTTTTCTTCCGGGCTCAACGGGGAGCGCGGTTCCGGCACCAATTCGAGCCTGACGGCAGGGCCGCCGACCTGGGTCAGCAGCACTTCTTCGCCCTCGGATACAAGTCGGACCAGCTCGGTCAGCTGGCCTTCGGCTTCGGCAATGGAAATGCGCATGTCCGCCTCCTGTTCCGGCGATGCAACCCTAAGTCAATATGGGCGATCTTCGCTAGCAGTGCAAGCTTCGTTCAGCGCAGGTCGCGAACCTCGAACCCGTCCACATCCCTGAGCAATTCGATCAATCCACCGACCGCATGATCGATCAGTGCCTCGCCCTTTTCCGCCGTGGCGGCGCTGGCATTTCCTACCGCGCCGTCCCCGTTGAGGTCGGCCATGGTCCAGCCGAAGGCATGCGGGCCGTAGGCGCGGAGGTGGCGGAAGCGGGTGGCGAACTCGGACTGGCGGGAGGGGAAATCGGCTGCCTTGTGCATGTCCACCTTGTCCGGGTGAAGGGCCAGCATGACAGATGTCTCGATGTCGCCGGCATGGATGTCGATGGCCTTGGCTTCCGGCGCAATCACGCCATCGGGCACGCCGAAGCGGGTCCAGCTGGTGGCGACCGCCAGCATGTTGAAGCGAATGCGGGCCTCGGTGGCGACGATGGTCATCAGCGGCGCATTGCCGCCATGGGCGTTGAGCATGACGAGCTTGCGGATGCCAAGCCCATGGAGGTCGGCGGCGATGCCGAGCCAGCGTTCGATGGCATCCTGATAGGGAAGGGAGCGGGTGCCCGCCACATGCAGGTGTTCCGGCGAATAGCCGACCGGCTCGACCGGCAGAACCGTGACCGGCAGATCGGCCGGAAGGCGCCCGCCGAGGCGCTCGACGATGCCGGCGGCGATCAGCGTGTCGGTCTTGAAGGGCAGGTGCGGGCCGTGCTGCTCGTGGGCGCCGAGCGGCAGGATGGCGATCCAGTCGGCGCGATCGGCCGGCTGCAAGGCGGCATCATTGTCTGCAAAGCGAAATGACGGTCGCGTCATGTGCGGCCAGCCCCTTGTTTATGTCAACGTCCTTTGCGATGTCATATCCCGGTGCGGCACAAGCGGAAAGACGGCAGACGCAAGATGGCGAAGAAGAACAAGGACGGCAAGAAGACCAAGACAATCAAAAAGAAGGATCAGGCGGAGTACACGCTCGCCGATCTCTCGCCGGCCCTGACCCAGGCGGCTCGTTCGATGCGGACGACCATCACCCGCAATCTCGGCGACAGCGGCCTCTATGCCGGTCAGGACGGGGTCATTCTGGCGCTGGCCGAGGAGGACGGTCTTCCCGCCGGAGGCCTTGCAAACAAGCTCGGCGTCAAGGCCCCGACGATCACCCGCACCATCGGCCGGATGGAAGCGCAAGGCTTCGTCGAGCGCCGCACCGATGCCGAAGATGCGCGACTGACCAAGGTCTATCTGACCGAAACGGGGCGCAACACGGTGGAGCGGATCAATGCGTCCATCCAGGCCTGCGACGCGCTCGCGACCCGGGGTTTCTCGGAGAAGGAGATCCGGACGGCGGTTCGGCTGCTCAAGGCGATCGACAGCAATCTACTGGCTGGTTCGCCCGAGGAACACATCCAATCCGATGAGTGATTTCAAATAAATCGGCACAATTACGTTGATTTTAGTCGTGAACTAAATAGTTTAAACCCTAGGTGCCGTGGACGGCGGCTGGGGGAGATACGTGGTCCAGAAGATAAAGCTATCGACAATCGCCGGAACGCTCGGAATCTCGACGGCGACGGTGTCGCTCGCCCTGCGCGACAGCCCGCTGGTGGCGGTAACGACGCGCGAGCGGATCAAGGACCAGGCGCGGGCGCTCGGCTATATCTACAACCGCCGTGCCGCCAGCCTGCGCACCTCGCGCTCGGGCATCATCGGTGTCGTCGTGCACGATATCATGAACCCGTTCTACGGCGAGATCCTCAAGGCAATCGAGACCGAACTCGATCGTAGCCGCCACACCTTCATTCTCTCCAATCACTATGATTCGGTCGAGAAGCAGAGGACCTTCATCGAGACGCTGCTGCAATTGGGTGGCGACGGCGTCATCATGTCGCCGGCAATCGGCACACCGGTCGAGGACCTGGCGCTGGCCGAAGAGAACGGCATGCCGGCCATTCTCGTTGCCCGCTCGATGGAAGCGCTGGGGCTGCCGACCTTCCGGGGCGACGACAGCTATGGGATTTCGCTGGCCACGAACCATCTGATCGGTCTTGGGCATCGGTCCATCGCCATGATCGGTGGCACGGACCAGACATCGACCGGCCGCGACCGCTACCATGGCTATGTCAACGCGCTGCGCAAGGCTGGCATCGAGGTCGATCCGGATCTGCGCATCCCCGGGCCGCGCTCCAAGCAGGGTGGCTTCGAGGCGGCCGTGCATTTCCTGTCGTTGCCGCAGAAACCGACGGCTGCCGTCTGCTGGAACGATCTGGTGGCGATCGGCCTGATGAACGGCATTGCGCGTGCCGGGCTGGTGCCGGGCAAGGATATTTCGGTCACCGGCTATGACGATCTCGAGGAGGCAGCGATTGCGACGCCGGCGCTGACGACGGTCTGGAACGGCCAGGCCGAGGTCGGCAGGCTTGCGGCGCGTGCGCTTTTGGATAGGCTGTCCGGCAGCCACGAACCCGACGGCATCCATCTCATCAAGCCCGAGATGCGCATCCGCCAGTCGACAGAGCCCTATCGTCCGCGTCCCTGACGATCACCGAGAGAGTTTCATGCCAGACACACGTCCCGCCGTCCTCGTTCTTTCCGATGTCCATCCGCATGTCGCCGAAGCGCTCGCAAAGCGGTTCGAGGTGGTTCTTGTCGAGCGCAGCGAGCGGTTGCGGATCGAACCGGCGACAGCCGAGCGCATCCGGGCTGCGGCCTCCTCCGGCAGTTTCAACTCCGCCTGGATGGATCAGTTGCCGCATCTCCAGCTGATTGCCAATTTCGGCGTCGGTTATGACGGCGTCGACATCGCCCACGCGGTGGCGCGCCGCGTTATCGTCACCAACACACCCGACGTCCTCAATGACGAAGTCGCCGACACCACCATCGGCCTGCTGCTGAATACCGTCCGACAATTCGCCAAGGCCGAGCAATGGCTGCGGGCCGGAAACTGGGCCCACGGAGCCTATCCGTTGACGCCGTTCTCGCTGACGGGCCGGCATGTGGGGATTTTCGGGCTGGGTCGCATCGGCAAGGAGATCGCCAACAGGCTGCAGCCGTTCAAGGTGAAGATCAGCTACCATACGCGGACCCGGCACCCGGACGTCGATTACGACTACTATCCGACGCTGAAGGACATGGCCTCCGCGGTCGATACCCTGATTGCGATCGTGCCGAAGACGGCTGCCACCCACAAGGTCATCGATGCGGAGATCATGCGGGCTCTCGGGCCGCAGGGGGTTTTGATCAATGTCGGTCGCGGCTGGTCAGTCGATGAGGACGATCTGATCGCGACATTGGGCGACGGCACGCTGGGCGCGGCAGGTCTCGACGTGTTCTACGACGAGCCGCATGTTCCGCAAGCGCTGCTGGCTCTCCCCAACGCAACCTTGCTGCCGCATATCGGCTCTTCGACGGTGCCGACCCGCCACGCGATGGCCGATCTGGTCGCCAATAACATCATCCGCTGGCTCGACAGCGGCCATGCGATCACGCCGGTGCCGGAGACGCCGCTGAAGCGATAGGGCGGAGCTATTTCGTGCGCGTCGCTACATAGGCGCGCACGGCGTCCCCATAGGCTTCGAACAGCTGGCGCGACGGCGCGTCGGTCTCCGCCCAATATTCCGGATGCCACTGGACGCCGACGGCAAAACCCTTGGCATCGATAACCGAGACGGCCTCCACCGTGCCGTCCGGTGCCGTGGCCTCGACCTGCAGGCGGCGCGCCGGCGTGGCGATCGCCTGGCGGTGCAGCGAGTTTACCTGGATATCCTGGCTGCCGAGATAGCGGGCGATGCAGGACCCCTCCTTGATCTTTACCGTCTGGCGGATCGCATACATGGCGTCGCGCTCGGGAACCGGCGGCTTGCGATGGTCGTCGCGGCCGGGCTGTTGCTGGATCTCGCTGTCGAGCGTGCCGCCGAGGGCGACGTTGAGCTCCTGGATGCCGCGGCAGATGGCCAAGAGCGGCATGCCACGATCGATGGCGTGGCGGATCAGCGGCAGCGAGGTCGCGTCGCGGGCGGGATCGAAGGGGCCATGCTCCTCGGTCGCCTCGACGCCGTAGAGCGAGGGGTGAACGTTGCTGGCGGCGCCCGAGACAAGAACGCCATCCACGCGGTCCAGAATGGCATCGGTGTCATAACCTTCTTCCACGGCCGGCACGATCAGCGCCATCACCCCCGCAGCATTGAGCGCGGCGCGGACATATTGGCTCTGGACCGCATGCCAGCTGCTGCCCTCGAAGAGACGGAAATCGGCGGGAATGGCGACGATCGGCTTTGTCATGCAAGGCTCCGGTAAAAATGCCCGATTTATAGGATGGTTAGGACCGCAGAATGCCAGGGAAGTCAAGATTCGCGGTGTGCCGCAGACATCCCGAGGGTTGAAACGGGAAGGGCGAAATGGTTAGGTCTTGGCAATCTTGTGCATGCGGAAAGGTGTTGCCCTTCTGCGGATCTGCAATCGTGGGAGGATGTTGATGGATCGCCGATCGTTCATCACAAAAGCGGGTTTCATGGGCGCCGGCGCCGCTGCCTCGAGCGCGCTGGCCGCGCCGGCGATAGCGCAGCAGAGCCCCAAGGTCACCTGGCGGATGACGTCGTCCTTTCCCAAAAGCCTGGACACGATCTATGGCGGTATCGACGATATCGCCGGGCGGGTGTCCGATGCGACCGACGGCAACTTCACCATCCAGACCTTCGAGGCCGGCGAAATCGTGCCGGGCATGCAGGCGGCCGATGCGGTCAGTGCCGGTACGGTCGACGCGGCCCATACCTGCTCCTACTACTTCTGGAACAAGGACCCAACCTACGCCATCGGCACGTCGCTGCCCTTCGGGCTGAACGCGCGGCTGAGCAACGCCTGGTACTATCAGGGCAACGGCAATGCGCTGATGAACGAATTCTACGCGACGCAGGGCCTCTATGGCCTGCCGGCCGGAAACACCGGCGTGCAGATGGGTGGCTGGTTCCGCAAGGAGATCAACACGCTCGACGACCTGCGTGGATTGAAAATGCGGATTTCCGGCTTGGCGGGCAAGGTCATATCCAAGATCGGCGTCGTGCCGCAGCAGGATCTCGCTGCCGGCGACATCTATGCGGCTCTCGAAAAGGGCACGCTCGATGCCTGCGAATGGGTCGGGCCTTATGATGATTTGAAACTCGGTTTCCAAAAGGTTGCCAAGTATTACTACTATCCGGGCTGGTGGGAGGGAGGCGCGGTCATCCATGCGCTTTTCAATCTGGAGAAGTGGAATAACCTGCCGAAGAGCTACCAGACGGTGTTGGCCGATGCTTGCGCCTTTGCCAATTCCAACATGCTGGCCAAGTACGATGTCAAGAACCCGCAGGCTCTAAAGGCGGTTGTCGACCAGGGCGTGACGTTGCGGCCCTTCAGCCAGGAGATCATGGAAGCCTGCTTCCAGGCGGCGATGGCAATCTACGCCGATCTCTCGAAGTCGAACGCTTACTTCAAGAAGATCTACGACGATCAGGTTGCCTATAAGAAGGATGCCTATCTCTGGATGCAACTTTCCGAGTACACTTACGACACCTTCATGATGATCCAGCAAAGAGCGGGCAAGCTTTGATGTAGATAATCTTTGTTTCCGACGGATTTATTTCACGACAGCCGATTTTCATTAAAAATTTAAGTTGTTATGTGACGATGTTAATGCGGACGCTGCTTTGTTGGCTGAAGCCTGGGGCCGCGGGAGCAATTAATTTTTAAGGGGTTTGACCTAAGGTCCCCGGCGTATCAGGGGAACTGTGGATGAAGCCTCAAGACCCGAACGGCGTTCCGACAGATGTCTACCTGTCATTCGTCAGTTCACTGTTTGGAAACCGCCAGACGCTTTTCACCGGCATGATCGTGCAGATCATGACTTATGCTGCCGTGTTTTCAAAATCCGGATCGCATTTTTATCTCTATCTGACCGCCATATTCTGCCTGGTCTGTGCCTATCGCATCTACTGGTTCCACCGCTTCGACGTGGCCGACAAGGCGGCGATGAGCCGGGACGACATCGCGCAGTGGGAACGTCGTTATCTCTATGGCGGCGTGTCAACGACGACGCTGCTCGGCCTGGGCAGCGGCTTTGCCGTGTTGGTGCTGCAGGATACGTTTGCCGAGATCGCCTGCGTGGCCGTTACCCTGGCTTCGATGGTCTCCGTCGTCGGCCGCAATTTCGGTTCGCCGAAGGCCGTCAATCTGCAGACCATTTCCGCTTCGCTGCCGATCAGCCTTGGCTTTCTATTCCTGTTCGACCCTTACATGGTGCTGCTGTCGCTGACGCTCATTCCCTTTGTGCTGACGACGCGGTCTATGGCCAACGGTGTGCGCGAATTCCTTTACAAGAATGTCATCGCCGCGCGCGAAATCTCACTTATCAACGACCGCTTCGACACCGCTCTCAACAACATGACGCATGGCCTGTTCATGCTGGATTCGAAAAACCGAATCCTGGTCGTCAACCGCAAGGCTTGTGAGCTGCTGCATCTTACCAACCAGGAGCAGCTGAAGGATTGCGAACTGGATGTCGTGTTGCGCTATGGCGTCCGGAATGCCTTCATCGACGGCTCGTTGCCGGGATTGATCCAGCGGCAGCTGGCGCAGTTGGTCGACGGATCGCTTTCGAGAACGCTGATCCAGTTTAACGACAACCTGTTTCTGGAATTTTCGGCCAGCCGTCGTGGCGATGGCGTTGTCATCCTGATCTTCGAGGATGTGACCGCCCGGATCGGAGCCGAGCGCAAGATCCTGCATATGGTGCGCTACGACTCGCTGACAGGTCTGCCGAACCGCGAGCACTTCATCGACCGCGTCAAGGACAGTCTTCAGTCCCGCGCCAAGGCCGGGGCGGTCGGGTTCATGGTTGTCGATATCGACGATTTCAAACATGTCAATGACATGAAGGGACATATCGTCGGCGACCATCTGCTCGTGGAGATCGCCGCGCGGATCCAGCAGCGGGCCGCAGGGCAGGCGCTGGTCGCGCGACTGATGGGCGATCAGTTCGTGCTGTTCTTTCCGAACGAGGACCAGCAACCCGATCTCGGAAAGCGCATGTGCGTGCTGCACGGCGCCATCGGCGGCGACTACACGATCGATGACACGACCTTCCGCATTTCTGCCAGCGCCGGCTACGTGGTTATCGAGAGCCAGGATTTCCGCCCGGAGGAGTGGCAGATCAAGGTGGATCTTGCGCTTTTCGAAGTGAAGTCACGCGCCAAGGGCACATGCTCGGCCTTCGAAGCGGAAATGGATGCGCGCTATCTGGAGCGCCAGAAGCTCAAGGACGACCTGCGAGAAGCGGTCGAGCAGGGCCATCTGCATGCTGTCTATCAACCGATGTTCGTACCGGACGGGAGCTTCATCGATTGCTGCGAGGCGCTGTCGCGCTGGGACCATCCGGACAAGGGCATGGTTCCGCCCGATGTCTTCATCCAGATTGCCGAGGAGATGGGCATCGTCTCCGGCATCACCCGGCACATCCTCAACCAGGCATGCCGCGATTGCATGACCTGGCCCGAGACGATTTCCGTGTCGGTCAATCTTTCCGTCCAGGATCTGCGCGACGTCAATATCGTCACCGTCGTCGCCGAAGCGCTGAAGAACTCCGGTCTGGCGGCATCGCGCCTGCATCTGGAGGTGACGGAAAGCTGTCTCATCAACGAGGTGACGACGGTCAGCGCCATTCTCGGCGAGTTGCGCCGCATGGGCATCACCATCGCCATCGACGATTTCGGGACCGGTTTCTCAAGCTTATCCTACCTCGATACGCTGCCGGTCGATGTCGTCAAGATCGACCGATCCTTCGTGCGCGCGATCACCGAGGACGAGCGTCGCCTGAAGCTGCTGCGGGGGACTGTCAACCTGTCGCGCGAACTCGGCCTCGAGATCGTCGTGGAAGGCGTCGAGACCCGGGAGCAGCTGCTGCTGATCAACAAGTATCACTGCGCGGACTTCGTGCAGGGCTACGTTTTTTCAAAGCCGGTGACCAACGAGGGCCTGCTGGCTTTGACCGCAAGTCTCGATGCGAAACGCAAGCTGGCCGAGGTCGACGCCACCGTCGGGACTATTTAATTTTCCTTAAGTCGGATATTTTTACAAGCTTTAATGCTTATGTAATTGATATTGATGACGAATTTTGCGGGCGTTAACCTTAATGAAATCTTTTTTATTAAATTTTTAATCCTTCATTGTGCGGTTCCATGCCGTCGCGCATTAATGTCTCATTAAGAATTTGAGGCTGTTCGCGTAATGCAAAATGAAATTGTGAAAAGCAGTTTTTCCGGCAAGCTTCTCGAAATTCTCGACCGTGTGGAGTACCGGCGCGTTGAGAGCCAGGAGGACATGGAGGAGGTGGCTCGCATGCGGTATCGGGCCTACAAGCTTGCCAACATCCTGACACTGAACGAGGCCAGGCTGATCGACCCCGTCGATTTCGACGATCATGCCTATATTTTCGGGGTCTATTTCGAGGAGCGGCTGATCAGCACGGTGCGCATCCATCACGTGACGCCGGAGCATCGCGTGAGTATCACCCGCGACATGTATCCGAAGGAAATCGATGCCTTTCTCGATAGCGGCATGACGCTGATCGACCCCGTGCGCTTCGCCGCCGATCCGGAGATCATCGGCGAAATGCCGGCGCTGCCTTACCTGACGCTCAGGATCGCCTCGATGGCGGCGGATTACTTCGATGCGGACCGGGTGCTGCAACTTGTGAGCCCCCAGCATGCGCCCTTCTACAAGCGTGTGTTCTACGCCGATACGGTGGTGCCGGCGCAGGACGGTGTCGGCAAGTACAACATTCCGCTGACGCTGATGGCAACCCGGACGCGGGAGGTGCGGGCGGCCTTGTATGCGCGCTTCCCGTTCTTCGTGTCGCAGCCGCATGAGCGGCGAATGATGTTCAGACGCGCAGATGGCATCGGCTCCTCGCCGCTGACGATCCTGCCGACCGCACGCCTGGCTGCGGCTGCACAGGCTGCCAGCCAGGCGGCAGCGCAAGGCATCTTCCCAGGGACCGTCTGATCCCCGACACGAGGCTGGTTGCGGATTGCCTCTTTGATTGCTTTGTGAGACCCTTCGGTGAGGAGGCCACCGGCGATGCAGCGCGTTGCGGTGGCGGAGGAGTGACATTCGCCGGCAATCTATCGCCGGCATGCCGATCGAGGGGAGAACAAGCATGGCAGAACATCCGACAGGTCCAGCGGAAACCGGTGCGCCGATGGACTACCGCGAGCACGAGAAGACCTACACCCTGTTCCTGAACGGCGCCAAATGGCTGAGCGTCTTCGTCGGGGCGTTGCTGATCGCCATGGCGGCCGGCTTCTTCGGCCATATCGGGCTGATCGCCAGCGTGCTGATATTCCTGGTGCTGGCCGTCGCCGGCTTTGCCATGACACGATAGGTCGCAGGACGACAACAAATTGTCCGGTCAGTCGTGCCGCGTTTCCGGCAGATGGCTAGGCGCGGCCGTGCGTCAGTCTAGCATTTCCCGAAGCGAAACGGCTGAAGCGCAGCGGTGCGAGCGAGGCATCGGGCGTGCCGCCGATGATTTCATTGGCGGCAAGCAGACCCACCAGCGGCGCCAGCGTCACGCCGGAATGCATCACCGCAAGATAAAGGCCGGGGGCCTGATCGACGGCGCCGATGATCGGAAAGCCGTCGACGGGGGTCGGGCGGTGGCCGACGGTGAAGGTTTCGAGCTCCAGCCCGCCGCCGTTGCGCAGCATGGCCTTCATTGCCGAGAAAAGGTCGTCCGCCACGCCTTGCGGATCTGCACCCGGATCGCTGCCGCCGAAATCGCTGCCGGCAATGACCCGGCCTTCGCTCGTCTGGCGCATGTGCAGATGCGGGGCGATGACGAGGCCGTTCAGGATTTTCGCATGCGGCCGGGAATGGACGATGAGGCCCGGTGGCGACGACATCGGTAGGTCGAGGCCGGCGGTCGCGGCGATGGCCAGCGAGCCGCTGCCGGCCGCAAGCACCACATGGTCGGCCCGCAGTGTGGCGTCCGATGTCCTGACCCCGACGATGCGGCCGCTCTCCTCGACCAAGCCCTCGACGACGACATCGGGCAGCAGCGTGGCCCCGAGGCGAAAGGCATCGCCCAGCATCAGCTTGGCTGCCGCCACCGGCTCGACCGCGCCTTCCTCTGCTGCGAAAAGCGCAAATTCCGGCGGCTCGGCAAGGTTCGGCTCGATCGTGAGGCTTTTCGCGCGATCGACCGGGCGCAGGTCGTAGCCCCAGCCGCCATGCTCGACGGCATAGGCCTCGAGCTGGCCGACGGGCAGATCCCAGCAGAGGCCGCCGCTCCATTGCAGCGGCAGCGCTGGCAGGTCCTCGGCGAGCCTGGCCCATTCGCGCATCGACCGCAGGCGCAGGCGATAGTAGAACTCCGGGTTGCCCCAGCTGGCATTGATCCAGGCGAAGGAATTGGGCGTCGCCTCGCCGCCTGTCCTGGTGGCGACAACGGTCACGGCCGCGCCGCGCCGCGCCAGATGCCAGGCGATGGAGGCGCCGATGATGCCGGCGCCGATGACGATGACGGTGGGAGAGGCGGGGACCTGTGGGGCAGCGGAGTCGAGCAAGTGGAGCATCCCGTGTCTGAGGCGGATCACGACAAGCGGCCGCAGCGGACCCGCAGCGCGGTCTTGCGAAAAGGAGGATGCCCGGCGCTGGCGACGCCGGGCCTCAAAACTTAGCCGCGCAAGCGGGCAAGGCCGTCCTTGGCCGGCTGGAAGCGCGGGTCGAGATTGAGCGCATGCTGGTAGGATTTCTGGGCCTTGGCCTTGTCGCCGCGCTGTTCGTAGACCAGCGCCTGGTTCGACCAGGATTCCGCCACCTTGTTGTCGAGGTCGATGGCGTGGTTGAAGTCGGCAAAGGCGTTGTCGAGATCCTTGTTGGCGATATAGGAAATGCCGCGGCCGTTGTAGGGCTCGGGCGAGTTCGGCGACAGCGAGATCGCCTTCGAGAAATCGTCGATGGCCTTTTCCTGGTTGCCGCGCTTCTGGAAGATCAGGCCGCGGCCGTGATAGGCGCGCCCATCGGTGGTGCCGAGCTGGATGGCCTTGGAAAAGTCGTTGAAGGCCTGGTCGTCCTGGCCGGCGAGGCGATAGATATTGCCGCGACCGATATAGGCGACGTCGTAGTTCGGGTTGATCGACAGCGCTGCGGAATAATCGGCAGCCGCTTCCGCCTGCTTGCCCATGTTGCGATAGACCAGCGCGCGGTTGGCATAGGCCTGGTAGAATTTCGGGTTGAGCTGGATCGCCTGGTTGAAGTCGGCGAGCGATTTGGAGAATTCACCGGCGCGACCATAGGCCGATCCGCGCACGTTGTAGCCTTCCGGATCCGATGGATTGGTGGCGATGACCGAGCTCAGCGAGGAGATGTTTTCCTGCGAGCCCTGGGCCTTGTCGATGCGGATGACGGCATCGGTCGAGGTGGTCTGGCATCCGGCCAGGCCAAGGGCTGCGGCCAGCGCCAGCAGCGGCAATCCCGCCATCCCGGCCCGTGAAACAGAAGCGGACCGGATCGGGGTTCGGGACTGTTCATGCGTCATAAATGCCATTCCGGATTTCGCTTTCCATGCGGTCAGATCGGGCTATCCCGAGAGATGAGTTCATAAACTAGATTGGGGCGGCGGCGAATGATTCGCCCCGCCACAGATACATTCGAAAACGTCCAAATAACGGCTATGCGATCTTTCCTTCGCGCTCCGCCTTCTTGCGGGCCAATTTTCGTGCGCGCCTGATAGCCTCGGCCTTTTCGCGGACGCGCTTTTCCGAGGGTTTCTCGTAGAAGCCGCGCATCTGCATTTCGCGAAAGATGCCCTCGCGCTGCATCTTCTTCTTCAGCGCCCTGAGCGCCTGATCGACATTGTTGTCGCGGACAAGTACCTGCACGAGAACACCGTTCCCCGGTTCGATTGCACCCCGCCAACCCGTCGATCCCAGTCACCGACCTTGACGGCAAAATTATGTCGTCCGCCCGGCTTGCGGCCGGGCGACTGGTGGTGGGGGATAGCAGATCGGGGGGCGAAAGTCCAGATTGGGGGATGGCGGAGGGGTCGGGAAAATGAGGGGATGGCGCTTGTATCGGCTGCTCTGCAAGGTTGTTTTGTCGGATGCCGGTTGATGCTATGAGTAGGCCCATGAGTTTGGGGGAGAGGGCCATGACGTCAGCTGCGGATACAGACGACATTCGAATATCGTCAGCACCCACTTTCGCAATTCATGTATCCGCCAGTCATCTCGATCACGTCATCAAAATCAACGACTCGTTTCACGAGCAGATAAAATCATCCGACCAGAAGGCAGCCTATATCTTCACGATCATGCTGGCTTTTCTGGCGACGACGACGGATCGCAACGCTGCGATCTCGATCGGTCAGTTCACACGCAGCCTTAACGTCGGCGCGGTCGAAGAGGTCTGTTTCGCGCTCGCCTCCATCGTCGCCTTTGTCGGCGCCATCATGGTAGTCATTCCCCGCCACATTCCAAAATCGACGTCGCTATACTGGCGTGGCTGGAAGCAGCATCGGGAGATCCTTCGAGGGGCCGCGCAAACGGGGGATCGGGGATATCTCTTCGACCAGTATATCGAGAACGCCGATGTTTTGGCGCTTATCGCTGGAAAGAAATCCTGGTGGGTCGGTGTGGCGTTTCGCGGGCTTCTCGTGGCTGCGCTGTCCTATGTCGCGATGCGAATATCCTTTTGAAGGATCGCGGTTCGCCCGATCTTTCCTGTCATGTCTTGACGCACTTCCAAGTTGTGTTTTCCAATATTTGTGACACGATGTGGCATGGGAAATGGCGTCTCGCACAGCATAATGTTGGAAGAGATTGCGCTTGCGGCAACCACGATGGCGCAGGCGAAGAACTGGCGTGGCGGCATAGACGTGTTGCTCGGCCGTCTCGGACGCGCCGCAAACGTCAGTCGGGTCTATCTCTTTGAAGTGGGGCAGACAGCGGATGGCGTGCTGACGCACAGCTGTTTTCACGACTGGGCCGCGCCCGGCCTCGACAGGCTGGCATCTTCCGTTCGCTACACGCGCGAGATCATCCAGGACTACGATCCGGTGTTCGACACCTGGATCGAGCGCCGTCGACGCGGTGAGCTGATCTTCGGCCATACCCGCGACCTCACCGGCATCTTGCGGGAGGATTTCGACTATCAAAAGATCAAATCCTACATGTCGATGCCGATCCATGTGAACGGGTCCTGGTGGGGGCATCTCGGCTTCGACGACTGTGTGGCCGAGCGTGAGTGGGTGCCGGCGGAAATCCATCTGTTGCAGACCACGGCCGCCCTCATCGGAGCGTCCGCAACGCAGGAGGATACCGCCGGACGATATAACCGCCAGGAGAAGCTGCGGGCCGCCATGACGGATGTTGCGCTGGATGCCATCATCGTCCTCGATGGCAAAGGCATCGCCCGGGATTTCAATCCGGCGGCGGAAGCGATCTTCCGCCGATCACGAGAGGACGTGATCGGCAAGCCCATCGCTGATTTCATCATCCCCGAGAGACTGCGCCAGGGACATGACCAAGGCTTTCGGGCGGCGACGACAAGCAGGAATTTGCAAACGACGAACGGAAGGAGGGAGATGGTTGCCCTGCGTGCCGACGGGTCGGAATTCCCGATGGAAATAGCGGTCGTGCAGGTGGATCTCGGTGACGAGGTTCTTCACGCGAGCTTCATCCGCGACCTCACGGAGCGCTACCGGTCGGAAGAACGCATGCGCGCCGCCGAGCGCGATCGGGCAAACCTGGCGCGTTTCTTCTCGCCGCAACTGGTCGAGCACATGATCGCCATCGACACGCCGCTGAAGAACGACAGCTATCAGCCGGCAACCGTCCTCTTCGTCGATATGGTCGGCTTCACGGCATTCTGCGCCGAGAACTGGCCACGCACCGTCATCGACACATTGCGCACCCTGCTCGGGACCCTCAGCGAGCAGGTGTTTGCCCATGGCGGGACGATCGACAAGTTTCTCGGCGACGGCCTGATGGCGGTATTCGGCTCGCCGCAGCAGGGGCCGCGGGACAGCACCAATGCGGTGCTTTGCGCGATGGCCATGCAGCAGGCGGTTTCGGACTGGAACGAACGATCCGGGCGCCATGATCAGGACGCCCTCCATATCGCCATCGGCATTCACGCCGGCCATGTCATTGTCGGCGATATCGGCAGCGAACAGAGACTGGAATTCGCGGTTCTGGGCGACACGGTCAACATCGCCAGCAGGGTCGAGGGCAAATGCCGCTCCCTCAATGCGTCCATCTTGGTCACGGGAAGCGTCATGGATAGCTTGAAGGGCGAAGGAAGCCGGGCACTCGCCGCGGAATTCCTGGACTTCGGGATGCAGAGCCTGCGGGGGCGCAGTGCATCCGTTCATCTTTTCGGGCGTCTTCGGTGATGTGGCTGTCGTCGGGGGCTGTATGGCACCTACCAAGGGCTCTTGCGCAAGGCCTTAGATGCACGCCTCATCTGGTCATAAAGGCGAGGTGGATGGCGAGTGCTCCGAAGGCCGCCGCGAAGCCATGACTCATCCAGCGCTGAGCGGTGGCGTTCGTGACGAAACGGTGGCGTAGGAAAGAGGCGAAGATGCCGTAGGCCGCGAAGACGATGAAGGTGAGGACCAGAAAGACCAGGCTGAGTTGCAGCATCAGCAAAACCGGGCTGGCTTCGCTTGGCTCCACGAACTGCGGTAGAAAAGACAAGAAGAAGATCAAGAGTTTTGGATTGAGCAGGTTGATGAGAATGGCCGTCGAGATGACTTGGCGGTTGCTCTTCGCGGTGGGAGTATCTGCTCTGGGCAATACGCCGTGACTTTTGAACATGGACCACGCCATAAACAGCAGGTAGGCAACGCCGAGCCATTTGAGAACCTGAAACGCGAGGGTGCTGGCGTGGAACAGCGCCGCGAGGCCGCTGATCGCTGCGATAATATGCGGCACGCTTCCAAGCATGCAGCCGAAAGCGGCAACGAGACTCGTCCGCGCACCGCCTGACAAGCCTGCGGCGAGCGTGTAGATCGCACCTGTCCCGGGAGAGGCGACGATCACAAGTGCCGTCAGCAAGAAATCGATGCTCATGCCATCACCACCTTGCTCGCCGACCATGATCCGAGCAGCTTCGCCTTCAACCCTGCCATCAGGTCGACAAGGTCTTCGGCCGCTGTTGGATGCAAAGCCTCCGCAACGATGAAGGCGGCGACTGTATCGCGTCGAATGGCAGAGTAACTGCTTTGCCGGTTCGTCCAGCGTCGGGCGTGGGCTCGGCCGCTGGCATCCGCGAAAATGATCTCGCCAGGGTCCGGCCTCTCCACCTCACCGGAAAACGCCTCGTAGATCTCCTCGCCGGTAGCGGGTCGGACCTCAAGCGTGCCGTCAATCCTTGCAGCGTCGAACACTCCGATCGGCATCGCGTAGGCGAGCGAGGCGGCGTTGCAGAGGTCGATGAGCGGGTGAAGGCGCGGGAGGTCGCCTTCCTTGCGAAACCGGCGCAACAAAGCTTCCGAGGCGCATCTGTATTGTGTCGGCTTCAAACCCATCTTGGCGAAAGCACGCCGCCACGCCTGTATCTCGGGGAATTCCCCTTCGGACTTCGCGGTCAGCCGGCTCGCTGCAATTGCCTGAAACTGCGCGATGGCCTCGGAAACGTCCGCGTCCGGCCGGATGAATTCTATATCAAGGGTTCGAGACTCGAGTTCAGGGAAATTCAAATGCATACTATCGGCGTATAGGAAGGTGACGGGCATATCGCTGGCTCGCTGATGTTTGAGCCATTGTCCGTCCACTGCGCTCTTTCGTCTTGAACGAAATTGCAGGCGAGGCCTACCGCCGCGACATGGCATAATGTCCCGGCGACATGCCGTAGGTGCGAACGAACAGCCGGGTCATGTGACTTTGATCCGCAAAGCCGCTTGACGAGGCGGCGTCGGCCAGATCGCACCCACCTGCGATCAGCCTTTTCGCCAGATGTAGCCGGCGCTGGATCATATAGGCGTGGGGCGTTAGGCCCGTGGCGCGGGAGAATCCACGCAGCACCTGAAAGCGGCTCATGCCGCAAAGCCGCGCCAGATCCTCGAGCGTGATGGACGCGTTGGGCTCATCGTCGATTCTCAGTTTGGCCGTGGCTATGGCATGCGGGGTGGCTCGCATCTGCTCTACGGCCTTCCCATCCCCGATGATCCGCGCCATCATCAGAAACAGCCGTTCCTCGGCTTGCGATCGTTGTGCTGTGTCGGAGTCAGTCGTCATGGCGTCAAAAAGCCCGCGATAGCAACCCGCAGCGCTCATGTCGTGGATGACCGGTTGGGACAGCTCGAAGGCGCCAGTGCGTCCCTCCGTCATGTCGTGAAAAATCTCCGCGATGACGTGCGGCTCGAAATAGAGCATCTGCCAAGCCCTGCCGCCATCGCCTATGGGCGCGCCATCATGCACTTCGCCAGGGTTGACGGTGATGATGTCTCCCGCTCCTGCTTCGACTGTACCGCGACCGCTGAGCGATACCTGCGCGCCGCGCGCAATCAAGCCGATGCCAAATTGATCGTGCATGTGACGCCCAAAGGAGAGGGCGGTGTCGGCCTCGACGGCGTCTACCCCATCCAGGACTGCATGCCTCACCCGGAATGACGGCAGGCGTTTCTTGTCACCTTGCACTTTCAAGCCGCCTTCACTTTCCGCAGGCTCGACAAGGCGCCCGCCCCAGCTGAATTTTACTCGGTTCAAAATACGGAGTTCTGCCGCCACCGCAATGACTGCCACTTGCGATCGACGGATACAATGCGGTTGCCGCATTCCACGAAACCGGTCTTCGCATTCGGAAAGGCGGCGCTTCCTCGCCCCGTTGTTCCGGCAGCCATCTTACCTTCCAACACAAAAATCCCCACCAAACCTTCCCCCATCTGCGGCGTGTCGACGCAAAGGGGGAATGCGTCGCAAAAGAACCGTTGTGTCGGTTTTCGATTTGCGATTTGTATGGCCGATCGGAAGAGCTCTTCCCAAGGAGTAGGTGCGAATGCGGAAATACTCGGTTTTTGCGGTGGCGCGCGAGGCGTTGCGCGGGCACAAGGGCTGGGATGCCCAGTGGACCTCGCCCGAGCCGCGCAAGGAATACGATGTCGTCATTATCGGCGCCGGCGGGCATGGGCTGGGGGCGGCCTATTATCTCGCCAGAGAGCACGGCATCACCAATGTCGCTGTGATCGAGAAGGGCTGGCTCGGCGGCGGCAATACCGGCCGCAACACGACCATCATCCGCTCGAACTATCTCTATGAAGAGAGCATGCACATCTACGAGCACTCGCTGAAGCTTTGGGAAGGGCTAAGCCAAGAGCTGAACTACAACGTCATGTATTCGCCGCGCGGCGTGATGATGCTGTCGCACAATGTCCATGACCAGCAGTCCTTCAAGCGCCATATCCATGCCAACCGGCTCTACGGTATCGACAACGAGTGGATGACGCCGGAGCAGGCCAAGGCCTTCTGTCCGCCGCTCGATATCTCTGCCAGTGCCCGCTATCCGATCAACGGGGCTGCCCTGCAGCGCCGCGGCGGCACTGCCCGCCACGATGCCGTCGCTTGGGGCTATGCCCGCGCGGCAGCCGACCGCGGCGTCCACATCATCCAGAATTGCGAAGTCACCGGCATCCGCCGCGGCCCGAACGGTGAGGTCACCGGTGTCGACACGACGCGCGGTTTCATCGGCGCGAAGAAGATCGGCGTTTCGGCTGCCGGCCATACCTCGACGGTCATGAAGATGGCCGACGTGCGCGTGCCGCTGCATTCGACGCCGCTGCAGGCGCTGGTGTCCGAGCCGATGAAGCCGATCTTCCCCTGCGTCGTCATGTCGAACACCGTGCATGCCTATATCTCGCAGTCCGATAAGGGCGAGCTGGTGATTGGCGCCGGCACCGACCAGTACAATTCCTACAGCCAGACCGGCGGGTTGCAGATCATCACCCACACGCTGGATGCGATCTGCGAGCTGTTCCCGATGTTCCGCAGGGTCAAGATGATGCGCTCCTGGGGCGGCATTGTCGACAACACGCCGGATCGCTCGGCCATCCAATCGAAGACGCCGGTGCCGGGGCTCTATGTCAATTGCGGCTGGGGCACAGGCGGCTTCAAGGCGACGCCGGGCTCGGCCAACCTCTTCGCCCACCTGATCGCCCGCGACGAGCCGCACAAGTTCTCGGCCGGCTTGGCGCTGGACCGTTTCAGGTCTGGCCGGTTGATCGACGAGGCGGCGGCTGCTGCGGTGGCGCATTGATGGCAACGATGTCTCGAGTTTGGAGCCACCCCCCTCTGTCACCTTCGGTGACATCTCCCCCACAAGGGGGGAGAACATTCTTTTCCCTCTTACGCACCGGCGCAAATGGCAATCTCCCCCCTTGTGGGGGAGATGTCCCGAAGGGACAGAGGGGGGTAGGCCGCCGCATCCGCGCCGCTCTCCGTCGTGCCGCCGAATATCACATCCGACATGCCCACCCGGCCGGGAGTTCCCCATCTGCTGATCTTATTGCCCCTATTGCCGCGAAGAGCGTTCGGAACTCGAGTTCCGGAACTGCGGCGACGCGCATATCGTGCGTCCTTCCGACATTTCAGCCATTTCCGACGAAGCGTTCGAGGAGTTCTTCTTCCTGCGCGACAATCCGAAGGGCCTGATCTTCGAGCGCTGGCGCCACATGCACGGCTGCGGGCGCTTCTTTAACGCGGCCCGCGATACCGTCAGCGACAAGTTCCTGCAGACCTACAAGGCCGGCGAACCCAAACCCGATATCGACGCCACCGTGGTGACCAACGCACCCGTCGAAACCTATGAAGCGACGGAAGGAGACGCCCGATGAGCGGCGCCAATCGTATCCCGGGCGCCGGTCGCCTGACCCCTGCCAAGACCGCCCGCTTCACCTTCGACGGCAAGACCTACACCGCGCTCGAGGGCGACACCGCCGCCTCGGCGCTGCTCGCCAACGGTGTGCACCTGGTCGGCCGCTCGTTCAAGTATCACCGGCCGCGCGGCATCCTGTCGTCGGGCGCCGAGGAGCCGAATGCGCTGCTCGATATCTCTCGCGACAGCGCCCGCCGCCAGCCCAATGTCCGGGCCAGCGTCCAGGAAGTGTTCGACGGCATGAAGGTGCAGTCGCAGAACCGCTGGCCATCGCTCAGCTTCGACATCGGCGGCATCAACAACCTGCTGTCGCCGTTCCTGGCGGCCGGCTTCTACTACAAGACCTTCATGTGGCCGCGCGCCGCCTGGGCCCGTGTCTATGAACCGATGATCCGCCGCGCTGCGGGTCTTGGCACGTCGCCGACCGAAGCCGACCCCGACCACTATGCCAGCCGCTTTGCCCATTGCGACGTGCTGGTTGTCGGCGGCGGTATCGCCGGCCTGTCGGCGGCCCTGGCTGCCGCCGAAGCCGGTGCCAAGGTGATGCTGTGCGACGAGCAGGCAACCGCCGGCGGCGCGCTGCATTTCGATGCCTCCGTCCGGATCGATGGCGTCGATGGCTATGACTGGGCGCAGTGCGTTGTCGCCCGACTGAAGGCCATGCCCAATGTCGAGGTGCTGACCCGCACCACCGCATTCGGTTATTACAACCACAATTTCGTGGCGCTGGCCGAGCGCGTCACCGACCATATGGCGCATCCGGGCAAGAAACTGCCGCGCGAGCGGCTGATCCAGGTCCGTGCCAAGCGGGTGATCCTCGCCACCGGCGCCATCGAGCGCCACATGGTTTTCCCGAACAACGACCGTCCCGGCATCATGCTGGCGTCTGCCGCCCGGGAATATCTCAACCATTACGGCGTCGCCGTCGGCGCCCGGATCGGCGTCTACACGGCCCATGATTCGGCCTATGAAGCCGCCTTCGACCTGAAGAAGGCGGGCGTCTCGGTTGCCGCCATCGTCGATTGCCGCACGCGGCCCGGCGAGGCGGTGCTGGCGGAAGCCCGCCGGCTCGGCATCGAGGTGCTGGCCGGGCATGCGGTCATCGACACCTCGGGCAAGCTGCGCGTGTCGTCGATGACGGTTGCCCGCAACGGCGGCGGTGCCAATCGCAAGATCGCCATCGATGCGCTGCTGATGTCGGCCGGCTGGACGCCGTCCGTCCACATGTTCTCGCAGTCGCGCGGCAAGCTGAGGTTCGATGCCGAAGGGCAGCGCTTCCTGCCCGGCACCTATGCCCAGGACTGCCTGTCGATCGGCGCCTGCAACGGCACCGACGGGTTGCAGCAGACCATCGAGGAGGCACTTGCTGCCGGCGAGCTGATGGCAAGGGCCACCGGTGCCAACGGCGAAGGCAAGATCCTGCTGTCAGGCGAACAGGCCTTCGAATGGACCGGCGGCATGGTCGGTGCTGCCGAAGGTGCCGGGCCCGACACCAGCGCCAAGGCTTTTGTCGACTTCCAGCACGATGTCTGCGCCAAGGACATCCGGCTTGCGGTGCGCGAGGGGATGCACTCGATCGAGCATATCAAGCGCTTCACGACGAACGGCATGGCGTCGGACCAGGGCAAGCTGTCGAACATGCATGGCCTCGCCATTGCCGCCGAAGTGCTAGACCGCGACATCCCGCAGGTGGGTCTGACGACCTTCCGCGCGCCCTATACGCCGGTCACCTACGGCACGCTGGTCGGCCATTCGCGCGGCGATCACTTCGATCCGGCCCGCAAGACACCGATGCACGGCTGGGAGGAGGCGCATGGCGCCATCTTCGAGGATGTCGGCAACTGGAAGCGCGCCTGGTTCTATCCACGGGCTGGCGAGACCATGCACCAGGCCGTCAACCGCGAATGCCGGACGGTGCGCGAAGTGGCCGGCATCTTCGACGCCTCGACGCTGGGGAAGATCGAGGTGGTCGGTCCCGATGCCGCCGAGTTCCTCAACCTGATCTATACCAACGCCTGGGACACGCTGAAGCCCGGCCGCTGCCGCTACGGCATCATGCTGCGCGAAGACGGCTTCGTCTATGACGACGGCGTCGTCGGCCGTCTGGCCGAGGACCGCTTCCACGTGACGACGACGACCGGCGGTGCGCCGCGCGTCATGCACCACATGGAAGATTATCTGCAGACGGAGTTTCCGCACCTGAAGGTCTGGCTGACATCGACGACGGAACAATGGGCCGTCATCGCCGTGCAGGGCCCGAAGGCGCGCGAGATCATCGAGCCCTTCGTCGAGGGCATCGATCTGTCGAACGCGGCCTTCCCGCATATGAGCGTTGCCGAAGGCAAGTTCTGCGGCGTGCCGACGCGTCTGTTCCGCATGTCGTTCACCGGCGACCTCGGCTATGAAATCAACGTGCCGGCCGATTATGCGAAGTCTGTGCTGGAGCAGGTCTGGGCCCGAGCGGAGACGCTGGGCGCCTGTGCCTACGGCACGGAGACGATGCACATCCTGCGCGCCGAAAAGGGCTACATCATCGTCGGCCAGGACACCGACGGCACCGTCACGCCGGACGATGCCGGGCTCAACTGGGCCGTCTCCAAGAAGAAGACCGATTTCGTCGGCATCCGCGGCCTGAAGCGGCCGGATCTGGTGAAGCAGGGCCGCAAGCAGCTGGTCGGGCTGATCACCAAGGATCCGACCATCGTGCTGGAGGAGGGGGCGCAGATCGTCGCCGATCCCAATGAGCCGAAGCCGATGACCATGCTCGGTCACGTCACCTCGGCCTACTGGTCGGAGAATTGCGGCCGGTCGATCGCCTTCGCGCTGGTGGCCGGTGGCCGCGAGCGCATGGGCAAGACGCTCTACGTGCCCATGCCGGACAAGACGATAACAGTCGAAGTCACCGACATGGTGTTCTTTGACAAGGAAGGAGGCCGCATCCATGGCTGATCAGTCCATTCGCACATCGCCGCTCACTGGTCGCCACGGCGGCTCCGCCGGCGTCCGCCTGACACCGGCAGCGCCCGCCAGCCGGATCTCGCTGCGTGCGCCCGAGGCTTCGGTGGCGGCGCTCTCCACGGCTCTCGGCCTGACACTGCCGACCACGCCGAAGACGTCCGCCCAGTCCGGCAGCCGCGTCGCGATGTGGCTCGGCCCGGACGAATGGCTCGTCATCGATCAGGATGCGGTCGATCTGGTGGCAGTGGCCGGTGGCTCGGGCGTGCTGCATTCGGCCGCCGATGTCTCGCACCGCAATATCGGTATCATCGTCTCCGGTCCCGACGTCGAAGCCTGTCTGTCGGCCGGCTGCCCGCAGGACCTGTCGCTGTCAGCCTTCCCGGTCGGCGCCTGCTCGCGGACGCTGTTCGGCAAGGTGGAGATCGTGTTGGTCCGCGTCGAGGCGGACACGTTCCGGGTCGAATGCTGGCGGTCGTTTTCGGAGTATGTCTTCGGGCTGCTGGCCGAAGCTGCGGAAGATGCGGCACACTGATAACGCAAATGCGTCGCTGAAATCATCATCCCCGCCTCGTGCGGGGATTTTTGTTTCGATCGCCGCAGTCCGTGCGACATACGCTCTCGCCGTTGAAGCTGCACCCGAATTAAATAGTATTGACTAATTGATTAGTGTAGACTATTTGTTCGGTATGATCGAAGCTGAAACCGTAACTGCCGTGATGCGCGCGCTTGCCGATCCCACCCGCCGGGCGGTGTTCGAGCATATCGTCAATGCCCACGAGGTCAGCGTCGTCGAACTGACGCGGGCTAGCACCGTCACGCAGGGTGCGATTTCGCAGCATCTGAAGTCCCTGAAGCAGGCGGGGCTCGTCAGTGAGCGCCCCGAAGGCCGCAACGTCTATTACCGGGCTCAGCCGGAGGCTTTGAAGCCGCTGGTAGACTGGATGAGCCATTACGGCGTCTTCTGGACAGAACGTTTTGCAGATCTCAGGACCCTGTTGAAGGAAATCGATCCATGAAGCAGAGCATCGATACAGACGCCGACGCCATTGTCGTCGACGAGGTTTTTCCCCATTCACCAGCGGTGATCTGGACAGCGCTGACGTCAGGCGCGCTGATCGCCCGATGGCTGATGGCGCCACAGGGTTTTTCGGCCGTCGTCGGCACGCATTTCACCTTTCAAACCAGACCCGCCGGGGCATGGGACGGCACCATCCGCTGCGAAGTGCTCGAGGTTGTCGCCGAGGAGCGGCTTTCCTATGCCTGGAAGAGCGGCGACGAGGGCAATGTCGGCTATGGGGCAATGCTCGAGACGGTGGTCGTCTTCACCCTTGCGAAGACCGAGTCCGGTACGCGCCTGCGGCTCGTCCATTCCGGCTTCCGGCTTCCGAAGAACGAAGTTGCCTACGGCAGCATGAGCGAGGGCTGGAAGAAAGTGATCGGAAGGCTCAACACCGTCGTCACGGAGGAGGTTGCTCCGGACACGACCCATTGAAACAACGGGAGTGGAACATGGACAGGTCTTACACCGGCGGCTGCGCCTGCGGGGCAATTCGCTACCAAATCTCAGGCGAGCCGGTGATGCTCGATTGCCAATGCCGGCAATGTCAGCGCGATAGCGGCACCGGGCATCAATCGCACCTGACATTCTTCTCGGCTGATGTGACCGTCACCGGAGATGCCTCGCGATGGCAGATGGTCGGCGACGGTGGAACAGTCAAAAAGCGCTCATTCTGTCCCGTCTGCGGCTCTCCGGTCTACATGACATTCCCGGACAATCCGGATGTCTTCGCCATTACGCCGGCAAGCCTCGACGATCCCAGCCGCTATCAGCCGCAGTTCGTATGCTGGACAGCGGCTGGGCATGGTTGGGACCACCTCGATCCGGCATTGCCGACCTATGACAAGATGCCGCCGAGGTGAGGGCTCTCGGCTTGTGGGAGCGCTAATTTCCTATTACTCGCCTGGCTTAGCGTGGCTGTCTCTTTTGCGATCCTGGTATTCATCCCAAAGAACGTAGAGATATGCGGCCAGCCCGATCGAGGCAGGCATGACAACGGATACAAAGAACCATGTACTCATGTTCGCAGTCTCCTCAGTCGTCGTCTTGCCAGATAATGTAATAGCAAAGCGAGCAAGATCCAACCCAAGATGGGCGTGACGAGGCGCAACGGAGACAAGGATCCGAAGTTTCCTATGTTGTAGACCATGCCGGCTATCGGCGTGGCGATCCCAACGGTGAAACAGGCGCTGGAGGCGCGGTCCAACGCGTTGGCCACAAGCTTCGTTTGTTCGTTTTCAATCAGCTCACTCATGGTCCTCAGGCCGGTCCTTCGGGTCGAACTGGGTAATCGTGATCCAGGTGGCTGTCAGGGCGGGCTTGCGTTCGTCCTCGATTTCGACGGTCACCTCGTAGGTCAGCATGATCATGCCGGCGCCGCGGAAGCGGGCTTCGGTGAGGATGAAATGGCCGCGGATGCGGTTGCCGGGCTTGACCGGCGACATGAAGCGGACTTTTTCGAAGCCGTAGTTGATGCCCATCGTCTGCTCGCGGATTTTCGGCAGGCAGTCGTAGTTCATCGCCGACAGGAGCGACAGCGTCAGGAAGCCGTGAGCAATGGTGCCGCCGAACGGGGTCTCGGCGCGGGCGCGTTCCGGATCGACATGGATGAACTGGTGATCCTGGGTGGCATCGGCAAAAGCATCGATCATCGTCTGGTCGACGGCTATCCAGGCCGACAGCCCGACTTCGGTGCCGACGATATCCTTGACGTCCGATAGGGAGATCTCGCGTGGCATGGTCTTTCCTTCGATCGGGATCCGAGATCAAGACCTACATTGCCCGTGGACCAAAAGCGACATGAATTCGCAGGTTTACAGGCTGTGGACGAAAAAACGGACGGTCCGTGAGGACACTGAAACATGCCCCGCCACCGGCTTTTCGCCGCCTGCCGACAGTTCTCTCCAGGAAGCGGCATCGACCGACGGTAGCGCAAAGTCGCGCGTCTCATGCGTCCGGTTGATCAGTACGGCAAGCCGAGCCGCGCTGCCATCGAGACGATCCACGGTGGCCAGCACCATCGTCAGCGTCGACATCTCCGGTGTCTGCCATTGCTCGACCGTCATCGGGACCGCCTCCTGCGACAGCCAGCTGACGTCCGTCTCTGTCAGGAAGTCCATTTCGGCAAAGATCGCGAAACGTTTTCGCAGCCGGGAGAGAAATGCGGTGTGGTCAACCAGTTCCCGGTCGAGGGACGACCAGTCGACCCAGGTGATGGCGTTGTCCTGGCAATAGGCATTGTTGTTGCCGCGCTGCGAGCGGCCGGCCTCGTCGCCGGCGGTCAGCATGATCGTGCCGCGCGTAGCGAACAGCGTCGAGAGCAGCGCCATGACGTCCGTGCGGCGGCGAGCAAGGATATCGCTATCGTCGGTCTGGCCCTCGATACCGTTGTTCCAGGAGAGATTGTCGCTGTGGCCGTCGCGATTGTCTTCGCCGTTAGCTTCGTTGTGCTTGTGACTGTTGGAGACGAGGTCCATCAGCGTGAAGCCGTCATGGGCGGCAAGGAAGTTGACGCTGCGGGTCTGGCTGCGTCCATCGCGCTCGAACAGCGGCGCCGAGCCGGCCAAAAGGGTTGCGAGGTCGCCGGTCATGCCATGGTCTCCGCGCCAGTAGCGGCGGGTCTGGTCGCGCGCGCGGTCGTTCCATTCCAGGAAGGGGGCGGGGAAGTTGCCGAGCTGGTAGCCGCCCGGGCCGATGTCCCAGGGTTCGGCAATCATGATCCGGTCGGCGAGCACGTCGTCTGCGAGCAGCGCGCTGAGCGTGCCGCCGTCCGCCTGGAATCCCTGTGCAGTCCGGCCGATAATCGGCGCGAGGTCGAAGCGGAAACCGTCGACACCAGCCTGCAGCACGAAGTGACGCAGGCTGTCGATGATCAGCTGGCGGATATAGGGGTGGTCGCAGGCGACGGTGTTGCCGGTGCCGGTGTCGTTAACGAGTTCGCCGGGCCTGTTTTCGACATGGCGGTAGAAGTACAGGTTGTCGAGGCCGCGCAGCGACAGCGTGCTGCCATAGCGGTCGCTCTCGCCCGTGTGGTTGAAAACGAGATCGAGGATGACGGCGATGCCCTCGGCATGCAGCGCCGCCACCGTGTCGCGCAGTTCGATCATGCCGCCCGGCACCAGGCGGGGGTCGAGCGCCATGAAGGAGACGGGATTATAGCCCCAGCCATTGGTGAGCCCCAGCGGCGGCAGGTGCCGCTCGTCGATCCAGGCTGTGATCGGCATCAGTTCGACGGCATCGACGCCGATATGCTTCAGGTGAGCGATGACGGCGGGGTGGGCGAGGGCGGCAACCGTGCCGCGTTGCGCCTGTGGCACCTCGGGGTGAAGGATGGTGAACGGCTTGACCGCGACTTCGTAGATCAGGCCGCCGGGGGCAAAGCGCGGCGGCGCGCGAGATGCGGTGATATCGGTGGTGACGATTGCCTTCGGCATCAGCGACTGCGTCTCCTCGCCGAAAATGCCAAGTCTGGCATCATAGACGAAGGGACGGTCGAAGATCCGGGCATAGGGATCGGCGAGAAGCTTAGACGGGTCGAACCACAGGCCGTCGTCCGGGGCGTAGCTGCCGTGGGCGCGGTAGCCGTAGCGCGCGCCCTCGGTGAGGCCTGGCACGAACAGGCGGTGAACGTCACCGTCTGTCGTCAGCGGCAGGCGTGACGTCTCGATGCCTGCGGCGTCATAGAGGCAAAGCTCCAACAGTGACGCGTGGCGGGACCAGACCGCAAACTCGGCGCCTTCCTTGGTGAGGACGACGCCGCCCTGCTGCAGTTTTCCCGCCATCCGCCGGATCAGGTGATGACGGTTGGTGCGGGACGACCGGTGCGGCCGCTGATGTCGGCGACGGACTGTGCGGCCGCGATCAGGTCGGCCAGCGCCGTCTGCGTCTCGATGTTGTGACGGTTCGAATCCGGCTCGTAGCGCTCGATGTAGAGCCGCAGCGTCGCGCCGGACGTCCCCGTGCCCGAAAGGCGGAAGACGATGCGCGAGCCGCCCTCGAACAGGATGCGGATGCCCTGGTGGTTGCTGACCGACTTGTCGACCGGATCATTGTAAGAGAAGTCGTCCGCTGAAGTAACGGTGAGGTCGCCGATCTTGGTGCCGGGCAGGGTCGGCAGCTTTTCGCGCAACGCGTCCACGAGGCCATTGGCGGCATCGGTGTCGACGCCCTCATAGTCGTGGCGCGAATAGTAGTTGCGGCCGTAGGTCGCCCAATGCTGGCTCATGATGTCGGCAACACTTTCGCCGCGCACAGCCAGGATGTTGAGCCAGAGCAGAACCGCCCAGAGGCCGTCCTTCTCTCGGACATGGTTGGAGCCGGTGCCGGAGCTTTCCTCGCCGCAGATCGTCGCCATGCCGGCGTCGAGCAGGTTGCCGAAGAATTTCCAGCCGGTCGGCGTCTCGTACATGCCGATGCCGCGCTTTTCGGCGACGCGATCCGCAGCCCCCGAGGTTGGCATGGAGCGGGCGATGCCGACGATGCCGTGCGAATAGCCGGGCGCGAGGTTGGCATTGGCAGCGAGGATCGCAAGACTGTCTGATGGGGTGACATAGGCACCCTTGCCGATGATCAGGTTGCGGTCGCCATCGCCGTCGGAGGCAGCGCCGAAATCGGGCGCGTCGTCGCTCATCATCTCTTCGTAGAGTTCATGGCAATTCGCGAGGTTCGGGTCCGGGTGATGACCGCCGAAGTCGGGCAGCGGCTTGAAGTTGCGCACGGAACCCAATGGTGCGCCGAGGCGGTTCTCGAGGATTTCCTTGGCGTAGGGGCCGGTGACGGCGCTCATGGCATCGAAGCAGATCCGGAAGCCGAGGCTGATGAGGTTGCGGATGGCGCCGAAGTCGAACAGCTCTTCCATCAGCGCCGCATAGTCTTCGACCGAATCGATAACCGAGACGATCATGCCGCCCGGCATTTCTTCCTTGCCGATGCGGTCGAGGTTGACGTCGGGGAAATCGGCGATCTTGTAGCTGTCGATCACCTTGGTGCGCTCGAAGATCGCGTCGGTGATCTTTTCCGGTGCCGGGCCGCCATTGCCGGTGTTGTACTTGATGCCGAAATCTTCGGTCGGGCCGCCGGGATTGTGGCTGGCCGAGAGGATGATGCCGCCGAAGGCCTTGTACTTGCGGATGACATGCGAGGCAGCCGGCGTCGACAGGATGCCGGCCTTGCCGACCATCACCTTGCCGAAGCCGTTGGCTGCGGCCATCTTGATGGCCTTCTGGATGACGTCGCGATTGTAGTAGCGGCCGTCGCCGCCGATGACCAGGATCTTGCCCTGAAAGCCTTCCAGACTGTCGAAAATCGACTGGATGAAGTTCTCGGCATAATTCGGCTGCTGGAATTCCGGGACTTTCTTGCGCAGGCCGGAGGTGCCGGGTTTCTGGTCAAGATAGGGGGTGGTCGGAACCGCTTTGATCATCGGGTTAGTTGCCTTTCGAGACGAGGCTGGAATAAAGGGCGGCGTAGCGTTCTGCGCTCTTTCCCCAGGATACGTCGGATTTCATGCCCTGCTTTTGCATCTGCGTCCAGAGTTTTCGATCCTCGAACAGCCGGATGGCGCGCCGAACGGCCTGCAGAAGACCCTCTTCCGTAACAGGCGCAAACTGCACGCCGGTCGCGACTTTTGCCTGCAATGCGGCGTGGTTGGCGTCGATGACGGTGTCGTTGAGGCCGCCGGTGCGGGCGACGATCGGCACGCAGCCGTAGCGCAATCCATAGAGCTGCGTCAGGCCGCAGGGTTCGAAACGGGACGGGATGATGATGCCGTCGCAGCCGGCCTGCATGAGGTGCGACATGGGCTCGTTGTAGCCGACGGCCATGCCGACGCGGCCGGGATTGGCTGCGGTCGCGGCCAGAAGTGCGCCCTCGAGCGGCGCATCGCCTGCGCCAAGGATGGCAAGCTTGGCACCCATGCCGACGATCCGGTCAATCGTCGAGGCGACGAGATCCATGCCCTTCTGCCAGGTCAGGCGGCTGATGATGCAGAAGATCGGTGCGTCGTCGTTGTCGAGGCCGAAATGGTCGATGATGGCGTGGCGGTTCTCGTCGCGCTTGGCAAGCTTTGTCAGGCTGAAGGTGCGGGCGATCATGGTGTCCGTGTCCGGGTTCCAGACGTCCGAATCGATGCCGTTGACGATGCCGTGCAAATGGGCCTGGCGGCTGGCGATGACACCCTCGAGGCCCATGCCGAATTCAGGGGTCAGGATTTCCTCGGCATAGGAAGGGCTGACGGTGGTGATCGCATGCGCCGCCTGCAGGCCGCCCTTGAGGAAGCAGACGTCGCCGTAATATTCGACGCCTTCCATGGAGAAGGCGTGACGCGGCAGCTTCAGCGTCGGGAAAATATCCGCACCGAACTGGCCCTGGAAGGCGATGTTGTGGATGGTGACGATGCTCGGCACTTCCGGTGCTTCGCCGTAGCGCATGTAGACGGGCACCATCGCCGCCTGCCAATCGTGAACATGGACGAGATCCGGCTTCCAGTCGGGCAGGACGCCGGCGGCGATTTCAGCGCCGGCGAGCGACAGCGCCGCAAAGCGATGCCAGTTGTCGGGATGATCCTTGCCGGCTGCATCGACATAGGGGCCGCCGGCACGATCGAAATAGGCAGGCGCGTCGAGCACCAGGACCGACAGGCCGTGGTGTTCTGCCTCCAGCAAAGTCGCGGGCGCCCCCAGCAGATCCGCGAAGACGTGGCGGACGACGGGCGCCTGAAGGCTGCTCATCACCTTGCGGTAGCCGGGCAGCAGCGTCTTGGTGTCGACGCCGTAACCGGCCAGTGCGCCGGGCAAGGCGCCGGCCACGTCGGCCAGGCCTCCTGTCTTGATCAAGGGGAAGACTTCGGACGCGACCGAAAGGACTTTCATATGCTTAAATATCCAATCTATCGATCATCGATTGGGTGATCAGGCAGATGCCGCCCTCACTCCGTCGGAACCGCTTTGCATCGAGCTCGAAGTCCTCGCCCACCACCAGTCCCTCGGGAATGGTGACGCCATGGTCGATGACGACGTTCGTCAGCTGCGCGCGGCGACCGATCTTGACGCTCGGCAGCACGACTGCGCCTTCGAGCCGCGAGTAGGAGTTGGCCCTGACACCGGTGAACAGCAGGCTGTTCGACAGGGTCGCACCCGATATAATGCAGTCGCCTGCCACCAGCGACGAGACGGCCGAGCCGCGACGATCTTCGTCGTCATGCACGAATTTCGCCGGCGGGTTGATCTCGGCATAGGTCCAGATCGGCCAGCTCTTGTCGTAGATATCCAGTTCCGGAACGATCGCGGTCAGGTCGACATTGGCCTGCCAGTAGGCGTCGATGGTACCGACGTCGCGCCAGTAGGGCTCGTTCTCGAAGTCGGAACGAACGCAGGACTGGGCGAAGCGATGGGCGACGGCTTTACCGTTCTTGACGATGTAAGGAATGATGTCCTTGCCGAAGTCGCGGCTGGAATTCGGATCAGCGGCGTCGCGGCGGAGTTCCTCGATCAGGAATTTGGTATGGAAGACATAGATGCCCATCGAGGCGAATGAGCTTTCCGGCTTGCCGGGGATCGCCGGTGGGTCCGAGGGCTTCTCGACAAAATCGATGATGCGGTCATGTTCGTCGACATGCACAACGCCGAAGCCGACGGCTTCCATTCGCGGCACTTCGAGGCAGCCGATGGTGACATCGGCGCCTGAATCGACATGCTGCTGCAGCATGTATTCATAGTCCATCTTGTAGACGTGGTCGCCGGCGAGAATGACCATGTACTCGACGCCATAGTCCTGGATGATGTCGATGTTCTGGAAAACGGCGTCGGCCGTGCCTTCATACCACTGCGTCTCGGAGACGCGCTGGCTGGCCGGCAGGATGTCGAAGCTCTCGTTGCGTTCGGGACGGAAGAAGTTCCAGCCGCGCTGCATGTGGCGGATCAGCGAATGCGCCTTGTACTGGGTCGCGACGCCGATGCGGCGGATGCCCGAGTTCAACGCATTGGAGAGCGCGAAATCGATGATGCGGGCCTTGCCGCCAAAATAGACGGCAGGCTTGGCGCGGCGGTCCGTGAGTTCCTTCAGGCGGCTTCCCCGGCCACCTGCGAGGACATAGGCCATGGCGTCACGGGCCAGGGGCTGAATACGTTTTTCGACCATTTTTTCCTCCCAATCGATATCTTAAAATTCCGGTTCCAGCAGGATCGTCGCCAATGGCGGCAGGGTGATATTCGCCATGATGCTTCCCCCGGCATTAACGGCTTGGACCCTGCCTCCGTTCCCCTTGCCGCTGCCGCCATAGATGTCGGCGTCGGTGTTGAGGATTTCCCGCCAGCGGCCTTCGGCCGGCAGGGGCAGGGCATAGTTCTCGCGGAAGACGGGTGTGAAGTTGGTGATGACCGCGATCGGCTTTTCACCCGGTGCCTTGCGCAGCCAGGCATAGACGGAATTGGTATCGTCATCGACGACAAGCCATTCGAAACCGTCGCCCTCACAGTCGCGCGCATGCAGCGACGGCTTGCTGCGGTAGGTGAAGTTGAGGTCGCGCACGAGCCGGCGCATGCCTTCGTGCATGCGGTATTGCAGCAGGTTCCAGTCGAGCGCGCGCTCCTCGCTCCATTCGCTCCACTGGGCGAATTCCTGGCCCATGAACAGCAGCTTCTTGCCGGGATAGCCCCACATGAAGCCGTAGAAGGCGCGCAGGTTGGCGAATTTCTGCCAGTCGTCGCCCGCCATCTTGGCGATCATCGAGCCCTTGCCGTGCACGACTTCGTCGTGGGAGATCGGCAGCACGAAATTTTCCGAATAGGCGTAGATCAGCCCGAAGGTCAGTTCGCTGTGGTGGTGCTTGCGGTGCACGGGCTCGCGGGCGAGATAGCTCAGCGTGTCGTGCATGAAGCCCATGTTCCACTTGAAGCCGAAGCCGAGGCCGCCTTCGTGCACGGGGGCCGAGACCTTAGGCCAGGAGGTCGATTCCTCGGCGATCGACATGACACCGGGATGGCTGCCGTAGAGACGCTTGTTCATCTCCTGCAGGAAGCGGACGGCCTCGAGGTTTTCGTTACCGCCATACTCGTTCGGTACCCATTCGCCGTGCTTGCGCGAATAGTCGAGGTAGAGCATCGAGGCGACGGCATCGACGCGCAGACCGTCGAGGTGGAACTTTTCGGCCCAGTAGACGGCGTTGTTGAGCAGGTAGGACACGACCTCGGTACGACCGAAATTGTAGATCGCGGTGTTCCAGTCCGGGTGGAAGCCCTGGCGCGGATCGGCGTGCTCGTAAAGCGACGTGCCGTCGAAATGCCGGAGGCCGTGGGCGTCGGTCGGGAAATGCGCGGGCACCCAGTCGAGGATGACGCTGACGCCGACCTTGTGGGCGCCGTTGACGAAGCGGGCAAAGCCTTCGGGCTCGCCGAAACGGGCGGTCGGCGCGTAGAGGCCGGTGGTCTGGTAGCCCCAGGACGGATCATAGGGGTGCTCGGTGATGGGCAGGAATTCGATATGGGTAAAGCCCATGTCGACGACATAGGGGATCAGCCGCGACGCCATCTCGTCCCAGGAGAGCATGGTGCCGTCGTCGTTGCGCTGCCAGGAGCCGGCATGCACCTCGTAGATGGAGATCGGCTGGCGCCGCTGGTCGGCCTCCGACCAATGCTTGCGATGGGCCTCATCCTCCCACTCCTGGACGAGCTCCAACGTGGTGACAGAGGCGTTCTTCGGCCGCATTTCGGCCCGCCGCGCATAGGGGTCGGCTTTCAGCGGCTGCAATTCGCCATCGCCGCCGATGATCTCGAACTTGTAGGCGACGCCGGGGCGCACATCCGGGGCGAAGATTTCCCAGATGCCGCTGTCGCTGCGAAAGCGCATGACATGGCGGCGGCCATCCCAGCCGTTGAAGTCGCCGACGACGGAAACGCGCCGCGCGTTCGGGGCCCAGACGGCGAAATGGAAGCCGTGAACGCCTTCATGCTTCAGCGGATGGGCACCCATCTTGTCGAACAGCCGGAGGTCGGAACCCTCGCGGGCATAGTAGTCGTCCATCGGCCCGAGCACCGGACCGAAGGAATAGGGGTCGGTGACGGCCCACTCGGCATCGTCGCGCCGGGCGCGATAGCGCACCGGCTGCAACTTGGAGATCGTTACCGGGCCTGCAAAGAACCCGGCCGGGTCCAGCATGGTGAGTTCGCCGATGACGGTACCGTCGAGCGAGGTTGCGGTGACCGCTTCGGCGCCGGGGACGAAGCAGCGCACGACATAGCCTTCGTCCGTCTGCTGAACGCCAAGCACTGAGAAGGGGTCGGCATGGCTGGCATTCAGTATAGCGGCGATGGTGTCGGCCGATACGTTTTTGGAGGCCGTGCCGTCAGCGCCAGCTTTTGGTTTCTTCATCAAGCTCTCCAGATCTCATCCGCATACTGCCGGATGGTCCGGTCGGATGAAAACCAACCCATGCGCGCGGTATTGCAGATGGTCTTGTTGTACCAGGTTGCCTTGTCGGCCCACAGAAGGTCGACGTCGCGCTGGGCTGCCGCATAGCTGTCGAAGTCGGCCGCGACCATGAACCAGTCATGGGCATAGATGCCTTCGATCAGGTCGGTATAGCGGTTCCGGTCATCCGGCGAAAAGACGCCCGAGGAGATTGCCGCCAACGCCTGCGCCAGTTCGCGGGACTGCTCGATCAACTGGCGCGGGTTGTGGCCGTCGGTCCGCACCTTGGCGACTTCCTCGGCGGTCAGGCCGAAGATGACGATGTTGTCGGCGCCGACATTGTCGCGCATTTCGACGTTGGCGCCATCAAGCGTGCCGATGGTCAGCGCACCGTTGAGACCGAACTTCATGTTGCCGGTGCCGGACGCTTCCATGCCGGCGGTCGAGATCTGTTCGGAGAGATCGGCGGCCGGGACCATGACTTCGGCGAGCGAGACATTGTAGTTCGGGATGAACACCACCTTGAGCAGGCCGCGCACCGAGGGGTCGTTGTTGATTACCTTGGCGACGTCGTTGATCAGCTTGATGATCAGCTTGGCGTTGTGATAGCTCGGCGCGGCCTTGCCGGCGAACAGTTTGACGCGGGGCTGCCAGTCGAGCTCTGGATGCGACCGGATCTGGTCGTAGAGCGCCACGGTCTCGACGATGTTGAGCAGCTGGCGCTTGTATTCGTGGATGCGCTTGATCTGGATGTCGAACATGGCGCTCGGATCGAGCTTGATGCCCATGCGGCCGGCGACCAGATTGGCAAGCCGTCCCTTGTTGTCGCGCTTGATCTTTGCGAACCTCTCCTGGAAGGCGGCATCGCCGGCAAAGGCGTCGAGCGGCTTCAGCTTTTCGGCGTCATCCATGAAATCGTCGCCGATGGTCTCGCGGATCAGGCTGGTCAGGCCGGGATTGCACTGCATCAGCCAACGGCGCGGGGTGATGCCGTTGGTCTTGTTGTTGATGCGATCCGGATAGAGCTTGTTGAGGTCGGCAAACACCGTGGTCTTCATCAGCTCGGTGTGCAACGCCGAGACGCCATTGATCGAATGCGAGCCGATGAAGGCGAGATTGCCCATGCGCAGGCGACGGTCGCCGCTCTCGTCGATCAGCGAGACGCTGCGGATTTCCGTGTCGCTGAAATTGTGAGCCTTGCGGGCTTCGAGCAGCACCTTGGTGTTGATCGCATAGACGATCTGCATGTGACGCGGCAGCAGCCGCTCGAACAGCGGCACGGGCCAGCTTTCCAGCGCTTCCGGCAGCAGCGTGTGGTTGGTGTAGGAGAAGGTCTTGCAGGTGATGTCCCAGGCCGCGTCGAACTGGAAGCCGTGGACGTCGATCAAAAGCCGCATCAGTTCGGGGACGGACACCGCCGGGTGGGTGTCGTTCAGCTGGATCGCCACCTTGTCGGACAGCGACGTCAGGTCGTCGTACTGCTGAAGATGGCGGCGGATGATGTCCTGCAGCGAGGCTGAGCAGAAGAAGAACTCCTGCCGGAGCCGCAGTTCCTGGCCGGCGGGCGTGCCGTCGGCCGGATAGAGCACGCGGGTCAGGCTCTCGGCCTTGTTGCTCTCGCGCAGCGCGCCGATGTGATCGCCGGCATTGAAGGCGTCGAGGAGGATCGGGTCGATCGGCTGGGCTGCCCAGAGGCGCAGCGTGTTGACGCGCTTGCCGCGCCAGCCGACGACGGGCGTGTCGAAGGCGGCGGCAATGACCCGCTCGGCCGGCTTCCAGACGAAGCGTGGCGTGTCTTCCTGGCTGCCGACGACCTCGACGGCGCCGCCGTAGCCGATTTCATAGGCGCTCTCGCGACGCTCGAATTCCCAAGGGTTGCCATGGGCGAGCCAGGTTTCCGGCAGCTCCACCTGCCAGCCATCGGCCATCTGCTGGCGGAACAGGCCGTGGACGTAGCGAATGCCGTAGCCGTAGGCCGGGACATCGACCGTCGCCATCGATTCCATGAAGCAGGCGGCAAGTCGGCCGAGACCGCCATTGCCCAGCGCCGCGTCGGGCTCGAGCCCGGCAATGACGTTGACGTCGACGCCGAGCGAAGTCAGGGCGGCCGTGATTTCTTCCATCAGTTCGAGGTTGGAAATCGCATCGCGCATCAGCCGGCCGATGAGGAATTCCAGCGACAGATAGTAGACCCGCTTGGCGCCGGACGCATAGGTCTTGCGGGTGGATTCCATCCAACGGTCGATGATGCGGTCACGCACCACCAGGATGGTCGCGGTCAGCCAGTCGTGCGGTTTGGCGACCTTGGCATCCTTGCCGATGCGGTAAGTCAGGCGTTCGATGATTTCTTCGGCCAGGATCTCCGGACGGGAACTGCGTGGGGCGGGCGCGGGGAGTGAGGCCTTGGAAATCGTGTTCATGGGTGGTCTCGCCATTTTTGATTTGTAATCAGGGTGTTAATGCTGAAGAAATCTTTTCCAGTCGCGTCTCGGCCGTCAGTTTATGCACCGATATAGAGCAGTTGCAACAAAGGAATATCGCGGAGCAGGAAAATTGGAGAGACACCGGAGGGACGACGGCAAGGGCGTGTCGCCCGCCGCCGTGCCGGTAGCGTATTATCGATCGCTTGTGAGAGGTGAGCTGCCCGAATGGCGGCCTGTTCGGGAGCGGCGGGAGGCCGCTGTCAGCGCGTCATCAGCGTCATCTGTTCGGAGGCCTTCTCGCCAATGGCCTTGAAGGCTGCCACCAGGTCATTGGAATTCTCGGCCTTGAAATAGGTGGCGGTCGTGGTTGCGCAATAGCGTAGCAAGGACTGCCCGGCCGCGGGTGCCATGAGGGCGACTGTGTAGACTTGGATCTTTTCGGCTCGTGCCTTGTCGCAATAGGTCTTTGTCGTCGCGTCGGCGTTGGCCACGTTGTTTTCGCCGTCCGTCATGAAGACGATATATTTTGTTGGGGTCTGGCCGTTCTTGGTCTTGTGTGCCGCATTTTCGTCCGGGTCCATCAGCGCATTGTAGGCGTTGACGAAGGCGCCGCTCGAATCGGTCGAGCCGTCCGCTGTCAGCCTGTTGACGTAGCTGCTGATGTTGGTGGTTCCCCAGGTCAGCGCCGACTCCGCCTGCGCCTTGTTGTTGTAGGAATCGCCGCCGGTGCGCACATAGATCATGTTCGGATCGGCCTTGTTGAGCTGGCTCATCAGATTGGCCACGGCAATCTTCAGCGATTCGATTTTGGTGTAGTAATTGGCAACCGTCGTTGTCGTGGTTTCCGTGCGCGTGCACTGCCCCCACCAATTGACCGCCGTGCATGTCGTGCTCGTCTGGGTCGTGGTCGGTGTTGTCGCGTTGACGGTGGCAGTGTCTTCATCCATCGAACCTGAACGATCGAGGACAAGGTACATCGACAGGGCGTTCTTGCTTTCGGTCGCGCTCGACGACCCGCTGCCAGCGGCAATGTTGACGGAGGTGAAGCCGAGCATGCCGGTGAGGCCGGTGACGTTCATATTATAGTTGGAGCTGACCGATACGGCATAGATCTTACCGGTGGCGCCGTTGGCGGTCGAGGTGATAGTGGCGGTCGTGCCGGACTTGACCCCAGCCAGGGCGGCGGTGTCTCCCGCCAGGTAGTTCGACAGCTGTCCCGAAACGAAGTCCTTGGCGAACTGGCTTGCGGTTGACGTATCGATAGTTCCGGCTGCTAGAGCGCTCGCCGTTGCAAGCGCTGCTGCGTCGGTGGCGTTCTGCACCTGATTTTTCGACAGCAGCATGTTGGAGACATCCACCGCGACGCCGGCACCGGCGAACAAGAGCGGGAGCGCTATCGCTGTCAAAATACCAAAATTGCCATTTCGATCGTTCCAGAAACGGCCCATACCAAAATTTTGTATGAAATCGGTGCTCATCATGTTCACCTATAAATTGCCCCACAGCTGAGGGTACACTTAGGCAGAACACGTTTCTATCGCGTTCACGCATTGGGTTGCATTTGAACGATCTGGCCGCTTATTCCAGCTTTGGGAAATCAGCCGAGCGGGATGACGTCGACCGCCTGATCGATTTTCTGGCTGCCGTAGCTCTTCAGCACCCCGATGACAGGGGCGACATCCGAGTAGTCGCGCCCGTAGGCGACGACGATGTGATCGGTGCTGGCAGGAATGTCGTTGGTCGGGTCGAGCTCGATCCAGCCGACGGTCTCGCCGCACCAGACCCGCACCCAGGCGTGCATCGCGTCGGCGCCCTCGAGCCGCGCCTTGCCGGGCGGCGGGATGGTGCGCAGGAAGCCACTGACATAGCCGGCCGGGATGCCGAGGCTGCGCAGCGCAATGATCATGATATGCGAGAAATCCTGGCAGACCCCGCGCTTCAGCTTGAAGGCCTGGTCCGGCGTGGTGTCGACGTTGGTCGCCTTGCCGTCATAGGTGAAGTCCTCGTAGATCTTCGAGCACATGGCGCGGGCGATCTGCAGGACGGTCAGCTTGCTTGAAGCCCAGGGTCGGGCATAGCCGGCGATCTCGGCACTGTCCGGCAGACGCGGGCTGGCGCTGAGGAAATGATGGGGCGACAGGGCGCCCACCGACCAGCAATCGGCGATTTCATCGGCGAGATCTTCCAGCAGCGGCGAGAAGTCGGCGGTGGTCGGCACCATCTCGACATGGACGCGCGCCTTCATGCGGATCTCGAATTTTTCATGCGGCTTTCGGACCAGCAGCGAGGTCGTGGGGTGCAGGAAGAAGTCGGTGAAGTGCCGCTGCTCTTCGGGAACCGGCGATACGGTCAGCGAGCCCGCCACCAGCCGCTGGCGGCCAGGCAGGGACAGCGGCAGAAGCCGCAGCATGTGCCGGGCGTTCGAGGCCGGGATCTGGTAGGTGTAGCCCATTTTGAGCGACAGGTCATATTGCATCGTCTATCCCAGATAGGTGTGCGCCAGGAGGTCGGACAGGTGTTCGAGCTCGCGCTCGAACCGTTGGTAGACCTCGCCGGTCATGGTTTCCGGGGTCATCACCGCCAAGCCGGACTGCAACCGCAGCGCCTCGCGGCAGAAGGGCGACATCTGGCCGTTGACGGTGGCGCCCGGCAGCTGCGCCACCTCGCGGTGGATCTCGTTCAGCTGGAACAGGATCGATCGCGGATTGAGCGGGTCGAGGGCCAGGAGGTCGGTGACGGTCAGCCGCGCGGTGTTGACGTTGTAGCGGCGGCGATGGGTCATGACGCTGTCGCCGATTTCGAGCAGCATGTCGAGCGATCCGTCCGGCGCATCCGGGCCGGACATGTGGCCGAGCACGCGGGTCATGAACAGGCCGCGCTCGATGTAACGGCCGAGCGACAGGAACCGCCAGCCGGTGAAGCGGTACATGTTTTCGTGCACCAGGCCGGCAAAGCCCGCAAGCTTGCGCAACAGGATGGTCATCGCATGGCTGGCGTCATCGCCGGCTTTCACGTGCTCCTTGAAGCGCCTTGCCGTCTTGGCGAGATCGTTCAAGGCGAGCCAGCCGTCCGGCGAGAAGCGGTCGCGAATGTTGCTGGCCGAATAGACCGCGCTTTCGATGTTGCGCAGCAGCGTCTCTGGGACCGCTTCCTTGGTGTCGATGTCGACGATGCCGAGATAGTCGCTGACGTCGGCCAGCAGCGGCTGGTCGGGATCGGCGGATTCGGCAAAGCGGCCGTGCCAGGCACGCAGGATGCGCAGCGCCCCTTCGGCCCGCTCGATGTAGCGGCCAAGCCAGAACAGGTTGTCGGCAGCCCGGCTCGGCAGGCTGCCGGGCATGTTGCGGGTGAAGCTTTCTTCGGCCGGCAGCAGTGTGCGGCGTTCGACCGGCTTGTCGCTGAGAATCCACACGTCGGCGGCTGATCCGCCCGACTGCATGGCGATGGCGGCGACATCATCGCCGCTGCCGATGCGGGCAAAGCCGCCGGGCATGATTTTCCAGCCTGTCTCGGTGCGGGCGGCAAAGACGCGCAGGCTCATCGGACGCGGCACCAGCTTGCCGTTGATCCAGGCGGGGGTCGTCGACAGGGTGACGACTTCCTGTCCGACCAGCTTTCGGCCGTCGCTCTTCAGCCAGTCGGCAATCGATTCCTTCGCCGTGGCCCGCAGGGTCGAGCCGAGCACGGACTGGCCGTTGTCGTCGAAGAAGGGCAGGCGGGAATAGGCCGGCCCGATCACCATCTTCTCGATGTTGCGGGCGACCTGGGCGCGCTCGGCCTTCTGGCCGCACCACCAGGTGGCGATCGACGGCAGCTTCAGCTCTTCGCCCAGCAGGTGCCGCGAAATGGTCGGCATGAAGGCCAACAGCGCCCGCGTTTCGAGCACGCCGGAACCGAGCGCATTGACGATGGTCACCGACTGCGACCGCAGCGCCTCGACGAGGCCGGGCGTGCCGATATGGGAGTGCTGCTCTAGCTCAAGCGGATCGGCATAGTTGGAATCGAGACGGCGCCAGAGGACGCTGATTGGTTTCAGGCCGGCAACTGTTCGCACCATGACCTGGTTATTGACCACAGTCAGGTCTTCGCCCTCGAGCAGCATGAAGCCGAGGTAGCGGGCGATGTAGGCGTGTTCGTAATAGGTCTCGTTGGCGGGGCCGGGGGAGAGAACGGCGATCCGGCCGTCGCCACCCTGCTTCATGCCCTGCAGCGTATCGCGGAAAGCGCCGAAGAAGGAGGCGAGCCGGTGCACGCTGGTTTCGGCGTAGAGATCGGAGAAGGCGCGGGTGGTGGCGACGCGGGTCTCGAGCGCAAAGCCGGCACCGGAGGGTGCCTGCGTGCGGTCGGCCAGCACCCACCAGTTGCCGTCGGGTCCACGGCCGATCTCGAAGGCGAGGAAGTGCAGGTAGTGGCCGCCCGCCGGCTTCACACCAACCAGCGGCCGCAGGAATTCCGGATTGGAGCCGACCAGCGCCGGGGGCAGAAAGCCTTCCTTGACCAGCGTGTTGTCGCCATAGATATCGGCGATGACCTTCTCCAAAAGGTCGGCGCGTTGCACCAGGCCTTCCGAAAGCGTCTGCCATTCGCGTTCGTCGATCAGGACCGGGATATGGGAGATAGGCCAGTTGCGCTCGCTGACGCCTTTCGAACCATAATCGCGGTAGAATACGCCGGCGTCGCGCAGGTATCTGTCGGCGCGGGCAAAGCGCTCGTGCAGTTCCTTTTCGGACATGCGGCTGAGGCCTGCCAGGAATTTTTGCCAGACCGGACGAACGGCGCCTGATTTGTCGACCATCTCGTCGGCAACGCCCGGCATGGCGGCGTAGGCGAAGGCCGGATCGACCTCGATGCCAGCCTTCGTCTTTTGCTTGCGCGCTGTTGCCGGTTTCTTGGCCATGCTGTTCTCGGTTCAGATGCCGCGCGGACGTCGGAGGTCGAGCGTCAGCGGGAATTCCGGCGATGTCAATTCCGGCTGCAGAGGGTAGCTGCCTGCCGTATGGCCCCAGGGTTCGAAACGAGCCAGGCGCCTGGCTTCCGCCTCGTTGTTGTTGACCGGAAATGTCTCATAGTTGCGGCCGCCCGGGTGGGCAACATGATAGATGCAGCCGCCGATCGACCGCTGCGACCATGTATCGTAGATGTCGAAGGTCAGCGGCGTGTTGACCGGCAGCACCGGATGCAGGCCGGAGGCGGGATGCCAGGCCTTGAAGCGGACCCCGGCTACCGAGACGCCGGCCACACCGGTCGGCGTCAGCGGCACAGCCCGGCCGTTGCAGGCGACGGTGTAGCGGGCCGGGTTGTTGCTTTCGAGCTTGACCTGCAGCCTCTCGACCGAGGAATCGACGAAGCGCACGGTGCCGCCGATGGCCCCTTCCTCGCCCATGACATGCCAGGGCTCGAGCGCCTGGCGGAGTTCCAGCTTGTTGCCCTCGTACTCGACCTCGCCGGAGAAGGCGAAGCGGAATTCGAGCTGCGCCTGGAACCATTCCGGCCGGAGATCGAAGCCGTGGGTTTTGAGGTCGGCGAGCACGTCGAGGAAATCCTGCCAGATATAGTGCGGCAGCATGAACCGGTCGTGCAGCGAGGTCCCCCAGCGCACCAGCCGGCCGTCGATCGGCGCTTTCCAGAAGCGGGCGATGAGCGCGCGCACCAGCAGCTGCTGGGCAAGCGACATGCGGGCATTCGGCGGCATTTCGAAGCCACGGAACTCGACGAGGCCGAGGCGGCCGGTCGGACCATCCGGCGAAAACAGCTTGTCGATGCAGATTTCCGAGCGGTGGGTGTTGCCGGTGACGTCGATCAGCATGTTGCGGAACAGCCGGTCGACCAGCCATGGAAGCGGCGGTTCGCCCGCTCCCGGTGCCGGCACCTGGGCCATGGCGATCTCGAGTTCGTAGAGGCTGTCGTGACGGGCCTCGTCGAAGCGCGGGGCCTGGCTGGTCGGGCCGATGAACAGGCCGGAGAACAGATAAGACATCGAGGGATGGCGCTGCCAGTGCAGCACCAGGCTCTTCAGGAGGTCCGGGCGGCGCAGGAACGGGCTGTCGGCCGGGTTCTTGCCGCCCACGACGACGTGGTTGCCGCCGCCGGTGCCAGTGTGGCGGCCGTCGATCAGGAACTTGTCGGTGCCGAGGCGCGTCTGGCGGGCTTCTTCGTAGACCGTCGTGGTGATGGCGACGCAGTCCTGCCAGCTGGCGGCCGGATGGATATTGACCTCGATGACGCCGGGATCGGGCGCGACGCGGATGACGTTGATGCGCTCGTCGTGGGGCGGCGGGTAGCCTTCGATGTGGATCGGCAGGTTGAGCTCGGCGGCGGCATTTTCGGCCGCGGCGATCAGCTCGAGATAGTCCTCGATGCGCTCGACCGGCGGCATGAAGACGCAGAGGCGACCGTCGCGCGGCTCCACCGACATGGCGGTGCGCACCGCGCCGCCGATTTCGCCGATGGTCTGCTCGACACGGGCCTGGCTGCTGTCGTCGGTCTGGAAGGAGGCTTCGGGCATTGCGCGTCCGGCCGGTACCACGACGTCAGGCAGCGGCTTACGGGGGATCGAGGGATCTGCCTCGTGGATGTAGGGATAGCTCGATGGCGGCACGTAGGGGAGGGTGCCGAGCGGCAGGCGATAGCCGACGGGGCTGTCGCCGGGCACGAGGAAGATCTTGCCGCGGCGGGTCTTCCACTTTTCGCTGATCCAGCGCTGGCCGCTGGCCTTGGCGTTCCATGCCTGAACCGGCAGGATATAGCCTGTCGCAACCGTCAGGCCGCGCTCGAAAACGCGGGCGATACGGCTGCGCTCCTCCGGGTCCTTCAGCTTCGAATTGGACGGATCGACATTCTCCGGCAGGCTGCCTTCCTTGATGATCCATTCGGCCGGATCCTCATAGGCCGGCAGCACCATCTCGGGCTCGATCGCCAGTTCCCTGGCTATGGCGGTGAGCAGGTTGCCGGCATCCTCGGCCTTGACGCCGGTCTCGGCGCCCTCGGCGGCGATCAAAGCCGGGTTCTGCCAGATCGGCCGGCCGTCCTTGCGCCAGTAGAGCGAGAAGGTCCAGCGCGGCAGGCTTTCGCCGGGATACCACTTGCCCTGGCCGTAATGCAGGAAGCCGCCGGGGGCAAAGCGCTCGCGCAGCTTGCGGATCAGCTGGTCGGCAAGATCGCGCTTGGTCGGGCCGACGGCGGCGGTGTTCCATTCCTCGCCCTGCAGGTCGTCGATCGAGACGAAGGTTGGCTCGCCGCCCATGGTCAGGCGGACGTCCTCTTCAACCAGCACCTTGTCGACGGCCTCGCCCAGCGCATTCAGCGCGTGCCACGATTCCTCGGAAAAGGGCTTGGTGATGCGCGGATGCTCGGCGACGCGGGTGACCTTCATGGCGAAGTCGAATTCGGTCACCGCCTGGCCGAAGATGGCGCCCGATATCGGCGCGGCATTGCGGTAATGAGGCGTGGCTGCCAGCGGGATATGGCTTTCGCCGGTCAACAGGCCCGAGGTCGGGTCGAGGCCGATCCAGCCGGCGCCGGGCAGATAGACTTCGCACCAGGCGTGCAGGTCGGTGAAGTCGACTTCCGTGCCCGAGGGGCCGTCGAGCGCCTTGAGGTCCGGTGCGAGCTGGATCAGGTAGCCTGACACAAAACGGGCGGCAAAGCCGAGGTTGCGCAGCACTTCGACGAGCAGCCAGCTCGTGTCGCGGCAGGAGCCGAGCGCTGACAGCAGCGTTTCCTCCGGCGTCTGCACGCCGGGCTCCATGCGGATGACGTAGTTGATGGCGCGCTGCAGCCGGGCATTGAGGTCGACGACGAAATTCGTGGTGCCGGTCGGCGAGCGGTCGATGGTCGCCATGAAGGCCGCCAACGCCTCGCTCATCGGCTCCGGCTGCATATAGATCTTCAAGTCGTCGCGCAGATCCTCCGGATAGTCGAAGGGCCACATCTGCGCCGATTCCTCGACGAAGAAGTCGAAGGGATTGTAGACCGTCATGTCGGCGACGAGGTCGACCTCGATCTTGAATTCGGTGACTGGGTCGGGGAAGACATAGCGGGCGAGATAGTTGCCGTAGGGGTCCTGCTGCAGATTGACGAAGTGATTTGCAGGCGAAATCTTCAGCGAATGGCTGATGACGCGGGTCTTCGAATGCGAGGCCGGTTTCAACCGGATGATCTGCGGCCCGAGCCGGACCGGCGTGTCATACTTGTAGTGCGTCAGGTGGTAGATACTTGCTTTGATGGACATATTTTTTTCTTCTGCCAGCTGTTCCCGCAGGGATAGTGTGCAATGCAACGGAAGAAAGCAAGGCGAATGACCGGGCAGGTTCATATCCCGGTGCTAAAATGCAAACGGCGGGCCTTTCGCCCGCCGCTGGTCTTGTTGAAGGCCTATGCCTCAGGTGCGTCCGAATTCATCATTGAGGCGGATGATATCGTCTTCGCCGAAATAGGAGCCGGTCTGCACTTCGATCAACTCCAGTAGGATCTTGCCCGGATTGGCCATGCGATGGGTTTCGCCGAGCGGAATGTAGACGGATTCGTTTTCGCGCACGATCTGCACCTTGTCGCCGATGGTCACTTCGGCTGTGCCCTTGACGACAATCCAGTGCTCGGAGCGGTGGTGATGCTTCTGCAGCGACAGCTTCTTGCCCGGCGTGACGAAGATCCGCTTCACCTGGAAGCGATCGCTCTTGATCAGCGACGTGTAGCCACCCCAGGGGCGGTACGAGGTCGGATGGGTTTCGGTCAGCGTGGCGGTCTTCTTGTGTCCGGCGAGCAGCTTGACCAGCTTGCCGACTTCCTGGCTGTCCTTGAGATGGCCGACATAGACGGCGTCCTCGGAGGCGATGACGGCGACGTTCTCGAGGCCCTGCACCGCAAGATGGGTTCCGTGGGTCATGACGAGCGAGTTTTTGGTGTTGACCAGCGTCGTGTCACCGGCCGAAACGTTGCCGTTCTCGTCCTGCTTGCCGACCTTCCAGACCGAATCCCAGCTGCCGAGGTCCGACCACAGGAAGGAGGAGGGGACGACTGCGGCGTTTGAGGTCTTTTCCATTACGGCATAGTCGATGGAAATGTCGGGGCTCTTGGAGAAGGCTTCGCTGTCGAGACGGGTGAAGTCGAGATCGCGCACGCCCTTGGCAAGGGCTTCCCTGGCGGCCTTGACCACATCGGGAGCGTATTCGTTCATCTCGGCCAGCAACTGCGCAACCGGGAAGACGAAGATGCCGGAATTCCAGTAGAAGCCGCCTGCGGCGAGCATCGCTTCGGCCTTGTCGACAGGGGGCTTTTCGACGAAGCGCTTGACCGCATGGGCGCCCGACGCCAGCGCCTTGCCGACTTCGATATAGCCATAGCCGGTGGCAGGCTCGGTCGGCGTGATGCCGAAGGTGACGAGTTTGCCCTCTGCCGCCGTGTTGCGGGCGATGCGGATGCAATCGAAATAGGTTGCATCTGCGGTGATCTCGTGGTCGGAGGCGAGAACCTGGATGATGGTGTCCTTGCCGAACAGATCGTTGGCAAGCGTGGCAGCTGCTGCGACCGCCGGGGCCGTGTTGCGGGCCACCGGCTCGAGCAGGACAGCGGCCAATTCCAGCCCCAGTTCGCGGGCCTGTTCTGCGACAAGGAACCGGAACTCCTCGTTGGTGACGATGATCGGCGCTTCGTACAGTTCCTTGTCGGAAACCCGCGAGAGGGTGTTCTGGAACAGCGTCTGGTCACCAACAAACTGGATGAACTGTTTTGGAGCAGTGGCGCGCGATAGTGGCCACAAGCGAGTTCCCTTGCCGCCAGCCATGATGACTGGGACGATTTTTGCTGCCATGGAGTCGATCCTCTTTAAACACTCGTCGATGGATTTGGCAGGCAGACGCCGCAACAATGTTGGCGGCATCACCCTCGGCGCGTCCGGCGATGCAGCGGTAGCCGCGTCACCGCCGGTAAAATCGCCGTGATTTTAGCGACGATTTCTGTTTCTCCAAACCTTTGTTTCGAAATTATGTCCTCAAATCAAAGGCAGGGTTAAGGCGAACATCAACCATGGTGGACGACGATCCTGCTATGCTCCGGTTTTCGGCGTCATCTGCCGTGGCTGGAAATGGGCGCCGCATCCTCTGAGCGCTTTACCTGGCGCCTGTTGTAGCGCACCGAGGACCAGAAGGAGATGCCGATGAGGGTGGCGCCGCCCAGACCAGTAATAACCTCGGGGATATGCGTCAGCGTCTGTACGAACATGATCACGGCGAGAATAAGAATGGCATAGAAAGCGCCGTGTTCGAGATAGCGATATTCGGCAAGCGTGCCCTTTTCGACCAGCATGATGGTCATCGAGCGGACATACATGGCGCCGATGCCGAGGCCGATGGCGATCACGAACAGGTTCTGCGTCAAGGCGAAGGCACCGATGACGCCGTCGAAGGAGAAGCTGGCGTCGAGCACCTCGAGATAGATGAATGCGCCCACGCCGCCGCGCGCCGCTTCGCTCATGGTTCTCTGCGAGGCATCGAGCAGCCCGCCCAGCACCTCGACCAGGAGGAAGGTCAGGAGGCCATAGATCGCGGCGTACATGAAGCGTGTTGCATCGTCGCCATCGAGCAGCGAGGCGAAGATCAGCATGACGATCAGAACGAGCGATATCTCCACGCCCTTGATGGTCGCAAAACGCGCCATTGCCTTCTCCAGGAAGACGATCCAGTGGACGTCCTTTTCCTGGTTGAAGAAGTAGGTCAGTCCGACCATCATCAGGAAGCTGCCGCCGAAGGCAGCGATCGGCAGATGGGCATCCTGCATGATCCTCGCATAGGCGGCCGGTTCGACGGCGGCCAGCCGCAGCGCCGCGATCGGGCCGATATTGCCGGCGATGGCAACGATGGCCAGCGGGAAAACGATCCGCATGCCGAAGACGGCAATGATGATGCCCCAGGTCAGGAACCGCTTCTGCCAGACGGGCGTCATCTGCTTCAGCTTGTTGGCGTTGACGATGGCGTTGTCGAACGACAGCGAGATCTCGAGAACGGCAAGAACGGCGCAGATGAAAAAGACCGTCGCCATGCCGCTGAGCGTGCCGGTCATGTTCCAGCCGAGGAAGCCGCCGCCGATCAGGCCGACGACGGTGACGATGATGGCCCATTTGAAATAGGCGAGAACCGGGCTGCCGGAGGAGGAGCCGTTCATGGCCGCACCTGCGCGTCGGTCAGCTTGGAAGCAGTGGGCAGGGGAAGGAACCGCGTGCCGGATGGGGCAGGCAGTCTATGCAAGGGCAACGTCGTCATTGGGGAAAAATCCGCCGGCTTATCTGCAGGCGGTACCGACATCACGAGAGCGCCGTAAAACTCTCGCCAGAGGGGCCCGGCACCAGTGTTGTTCGCGGGAGATGTCCTTGTTCCGCGATGCGTCCCATAGGTAATCAGATTGCCGCCGTCGTCAAGGGCGGGAACCAAACCATCGCTATATGGTTTGTCATGCGGGAGAGTGGAGCTCCCGAGGAGGACGCAATGATGGAATACCATATCCCGCACGGAAGAGACGGAAAAGCGATTGCCCAGCCTGCGCGTAAATTCGGGCGCCCCAATGATTTGCGGAAGGCACAGGTCATGCCGCCCCACAATGTGGATCTGACGCTTGCGCCTGCCGCCAACGCCGACATGTATGTGCCGGCCGACATCAGCGGCAACAGCCTTGCAAGGCGCCATGCCGGCGATGCCGGCGTTGCCCCTCGGACGAGGAGAAGCTAGGCCGATCGCCGCCGAAGGATGTGCGAACTACTTTTTTGAAGGCTGGTCGCCAACAGTGCGAAAGCTGCCGGTGAACTTCGAATCCTTCGATTCGGCGGAGCATTCGATGACGATCGCCTTGCCGGCATAGGGATTGCCGAAGGTGCAGGTACCGGCTGCCTTGACCTCGCCGGTCATGGTCTTGCCGGCGCCGGAGACGACCTGGTTCAGCGACAGGCGCACGTTGCCGTTGGCAGCTGGCTTGATCGTCTTGCCGTCACCCGCAAAACCCAGCATCTTGCCTTCCGAGGTAAAGATGAAGGTCACGGTGCCGTTCGGCGCCGTGACACTCGCAAGTTCCGCCTTGCAGTTCTTCGAGGCATCGAGCTTGCCCACGACCAGCTTCGTGCACTTGCCCGCAAGCACGATTGCGCCAGGGCCGCCAGGAAATGTCTGCGGCGCTGGCGATGCTGCAAAGGCCGGAGCCGCGATCAAAGTTAGTGCCAGTGCCAATCTTGCCGTCCGCATAGATATTCTCCGAATTTCGTTGCCGCGCTTCCGGATCCCGATGGAACCGAGGCGGCCGTTACGCCAACCATATGGCGCAAGTTCGCTCCGTTTAAAGGCAGTGAGATGAATGGGAAATGAAAAGGCCTGCCCGCAGCCATGCATTCGCGCCGGAGATGATGCCTCTTACCCGCAAGGAAGCGCCTAGCCGCCGGCTCCACCAGACGCATCTTCCATAAATTCGGGATATTGCACCGTTTCCTCGACGTCGCCCTCGGCATCCGTCTTGGCTTCGTCCAGGTAGTGGTTCGCCCGCAGCCATTCTTCGAGAATCGAGGCGATTGCCGCGTCGCGACTGATCTCCTTGTCGGCCGTGAACCGTTCGAGGGCTTTCTCCAGCGCTGTGGGCAGGGTCGTCATGGCGTGCCTCTCAATCGAATTCGGGGATTTGTCCGTGCTGGTAGAGGATGATGGTGGGGCCTTCCTCGCCGACGGCGGGATTGGCCTCTCGGCTCCAGGCAACCACGCCGACGTGATCGTTGATCAGCGTCTGGGCCGTGTAGATCGCCGCCTCTTCGGTTTCCATCTGCTGAGGCCCGAAGGCGGGACTGAACGCACCGGCTTCATCGCGGTCGAAGGCGGTAACGACGATCATCTTGCGAAATCCGGGCATGAATGGCTCCTCGACTGTACGGCTTGAGTTGCGACACTCATGAGTGTCGAGGCAACGCGGGTGGGGTCGCTGATGTTCCCCTTATCGGAGAGGGTTCGTCAAGCATCCGTCATAAATGCGGAGGTGCGCCTGTATTCAGTACCAGCCGAGCAGACGCGCCGAGCCCAGCAAGCTGCCGATGATCGACAGCACGGCCATGATCAGGATGATGGTAAAGACGATCGTGCGCGACATGGACAACTCCTTGTTCCGGGCTTACTATCACCAGTCGCGGATCCCTCGCAATGGAACAAAGTTGCGCGGTGAGCATTCGGCAGCAGGATGACCGCAGCGTTCGGTCGTGACAGAGAGAACCACATGAAGATTTTGCTTGGATTGGGACTGGCACTGAGCCTTGCCTGTGTTTCGGCTGCGGCAAGCCCGAGCGAATACCAGTATTATTTCGGCGGTCCTGTCGACCAGACCCCGACGCTGGCCGCGAAGTTCGACCGGGCGGCCTATAAGTGCAACATCGAAGCCAGCGATCCCGACCGCGGCTCGCCTGACGAGAAGAGCTACATTCATCTGATCGCGTTGCGTAGCTGCCTGGCCCGCCACGACTTCATCGACCGCGGCGTCTATTCCGCCCTGCCGATCACGCTCGGTCTCGATCACTTCATCGACCGGTAATCGGATACCGGCGGCTTGCAACGATGTTGCCCGCCGCCGTCATCCGGGCGCGCAAGATAGGTAAGCGCTCAGGCGGTGCCGCCGGCGGCGCCGCCGCTCCGCTCGATGGCCAGGACCATTTCGCGGGTGTTGTCAGCCAGAAGATCGGCATTCTCGTGGGCGGCAGCGTCATCCATGCCGGTCTGCAGCCCAATGCTCACCCAGCTTTCGTGAAGGCCGTTGATGTAGTCGTCGCGGTCCTCGGCATCGATCTCCAACACATGCATGGCGGCCGTGCGGACGAACTCGGTCATTGCCTGGTCTAGGTCGGCTGTCATTGAATTCCTCGATCTGATTTAACAGCTATCTGGCGGCGCGGCGGCAATCGTCAAGCTTGGAGCCGGCATTTGTTGCCGGCGGGCGTGCCCATCCGCATGTCGCGCGATGCTTGTTCCGGCAAGCAGAAAGCCCAGCGGTTTCCCGCTGGACCCTCTATTTTCACGATGAAATGGCAGGCGGCTAGAGGCGTGCCGGCATGTTCTTTGCCAGAACGAACTCGGTGCCGAACAGGTGCAGCCACATACGCTCGAGGATGTAGCCATGCGCGACCACGCCAGCCGTGGAAAAGTCGCTGGCGAGCTTCAGGGATTCTTTCGGAACCGCGGCCACCGTATCGTTGCGGGCGGCGAAGATGGCGCCATAGGAGAAGACGCCGAGGGAATGGCGATCTGCCTTGTCGGCGAGTTCGTCGAGTTTGCATTTCCGCAGGAAGTGGGCGGCGATGTTGCCGCCGTCCGGCAGGCCGTGAAGAATGCGGTAGACCATGCCCATGCCGTTTGCGCCCGCATCGACGAATTCCGTTGCGCCCCAGGCGGAGAGGGAGAAGCGTTCGGGTCGCACGCGCAGGCGGCCGCCCAGTTGGCTTTGGTAATCCGCCAGAAGCGTCGCCGGCGGAATGTTCTGCTCCTCGATCCAGCACCAGGACAGCGGCTGGACCTTCTTCCAGTCGCGCCAGTTCTGCAGCAGCTTGATAAAGTCGGGGCTATGGGTATGGGGGTCGCCCTGGGAGTAGACCGTGAAGCCCTGGTCGTCGCCGACCTTCGTCATCATGTGATGGAGATAGGTCTCGGATTCCCGCCCGACATTCGGCCGATCGATGATCTCAGCCGCGCGGCGGATGACGTCGGGGTGATCGATCGGCTCGCCCTTGTTGTAAATCACGATGTCGAAATCATCCGGAATGTCTAAAATCCAATCCAGAGACTCGTTGTACCTGGCCAAGACGACGGAATTCACTGGCGATGCCTCCTCTAGAACCTCTCAGCGCATCCATTCGGGGCGAGAGGTTGTTTCAACAATTGTTCACTGCAGTCGGGTCAGAGAAGCCGCCGGCAGCTAGCCGTTCGGCTCTTTCCACAAGCGGGTGTCCGGCGCGATGGGGGCCTGGGCGTGCCACTGGGCAAGCTTCTCCAGATAGCGGCCGCGATAGGCGATCTCGTCCTCGAACTCGATGTCCGCCAACACGAGCTCGGCGCCGATCTCGTAGTAGAGGTCGAGATTGCGCAGGTCGGGCACCGGCATTTCGCCGCGTTCGGCTTCGCCCTGCATCTGCCAGTAAAGCTCCTCGAGGCGGCGCGCCAAGCCGGGAATATCCCGCAGGACGCTGGTTTCCCGCTGGCTTTGCAGCGATTCCTTGACTGCGAGCAGGCTTTGCGGATCTTTTGCAAAGGCGATGGCGCGGCTGACATAGTCATCCGGGCCGCCGCAGATCAGGTCCGAGAGGCCAGCGGCGGCAACGATGCTGCCGCAGAAGCGCGAGGCGAAGGTCTTGCCGGAGACGGTCAGGATCGGCAGCCCGACGGTGATCGCATCCGCTGCGGTGGAGTGGGCGCCGTAGGGGAAGGTGTCGAGGAAGAGGTCGGCGAGGCCGATGCGCGCGAGGTGGTGCGGATTGGGGGTTTTCGGCGCGAAGATCAGGCGATCGGCGGCAACACCGCTCTTTTCCGCTTCCTCGCGCAGACGGCGATTGACGCCATCGTCGTCGGCAAGCAGCCAGAGCACGCTGCCGGGCGTCTCCTTCAGGATCGTCATCCAGCGGCCGAAGCAGTTCGCCGTGATCTTCTGCATGCCGTTGAAGCAGGCGAAGACGAAGGCGTCCTCAGGCAGGCCGGCGGCCGCCCGGGTGGGACGTTCGGCGATCAGCCGCTTGCGGTCGATCGGCTGGTTGCAGGCGATACGCAACACCTTTTCCGTATAGTAGATCTCGTTTGCCGGCGGAATGATGTGTTCGTCAGCGATGATGTACTGGTGGAAGGGGCTGGCGAGCGAGCCGGGATAGCCGCAGAAATTGACGATGACCGGTGCCGGACGGTAGGTGAAGATGTTGGTCCGGGCATGCTTTGTGTAGCCGTTGACGTCGATCAGGATATCGATGTCGTCGGCCGCGATGCGTTTTGCCGCCTCGCTGTCGCTGAGCGTGTTGATGTCGCGCCAGTGGTCGACGGCATTCCTGATCCGCTCCTGGGTTGCGTCGTTGCTGCGGCCTTCGCCGCAGTAATAGGCAAAAACCTCGACGCTGCTCTTGTCGTGCAGTTCCAGCACTTCGCGGAGCGCAAAGCCGACAGCATGGTCGCGCAGATCCGAGGAGACGTAGCCGACGCGCAGGCGCTCGCCGGTGCCGGACTTGGTGCGGACTGATTTCTGCTTGATGTCACTGAGATCCGGCCGGCCGATCAGGGCTTTGTTGTAGCGGTGGGCCTTGGCGAGCTGGAACAGCGGGTCGTCCGCGTAGCACCCGAGAGTGAGCGGCGAAATCGCATCCACCAGCTGTCGGGCCGAGACATGATCGGAGGGAACCAGAACCGGCCATTTGCACTGGCGCTGGCGCAGCGATGTCCAGTGCTGCCCGGCGTCGGTCTTGTCGGGCTGCAGTTCCATCGCCTGCCAGAGCACCTGCTCGGCTTCCTCCATTCGGCTGACGCCCTCGAGCACACGGCCCATATGCTTCAGCGTCATGGTCCTGTGGCTCAGGCGCTCTGCGGTTATGTCGGAGGTCAGGTCGGCAAAGCTGCGCCACTGGTCGACAGCCTGGTTGATCAGGCCGCAATCTTCGAGGGTGCGCCCGAGGTTGATGTGGGCGGGGCCAAAGCGTGGATCGAGCTTCAGGCAGGCGCGAAAGGCGTTGATAGCGCCGGCCTTGTCGCCGATCTGGTTGGCGGCGACGGCGAAGTTGAAATAGGCGAGGTGCAGCAGCGGATGAGCGCCGTTGAAGGCGATCCAGCCCTTGTAGAGTTCGGCAGACTCGGCCGGTTGCGCGCTGGCGCCCAGAATGCTGGCGATGTTGAACAGGTCGCCCAGGGCTAGTTGCTGGTTTCTTGACCGCTCAAGCGCATTGACGAGCAATGTGGAGTGAGCCGAGGTCGGCGCGATATTGATGGTCATGACGATCCTGCGACAAAGTGTTAGCCGACGCGTAAAACGCTTCCGTCTTTGCTACCTGGACTAGCTTGCGTCTGGCTGTTGGCCCGAGTTCCTCTAATTTAGCCATAATTAAATATTCGTCTCGTGCCGCCACGCAAAAAGACGCCGCGCAATTTCTTGCGCGGCGTCTTGGTTTCGTCGGGGCGGCTTGCGCCGCGCCGGATTGGTTACACTGCGTTGTAGGCGGCGATGACCGCGTCAACCTGCGTGGTGGTCAGCGACTGGATCTGCGCCGTGGTCAGGGCGGACAGCTTGGCGGAGCTCAATGCCGCGATGTCGTCCGTCGAGAGGCCGGCCAGCGCCTTGGTGCTGATGGCTGCCAGTCCAGAGCTCGTCAGGGCTGCGATGTCGTCCGTCGACATCACCGCGATGTCTTCAGAGCCGAAGGCGGCGATCTGCTTGCTGCTGAGCTGCGAGACTTCCGTCGAGGTCAGTGCTTCGACCTGTTCGGTTGTCAGGGCGGCGATCTGAGTGGAGCTCAGGGCGCCCAGCTGGGTGCTGTTCAGGAGGGCGATATCCGCGGTCGTCAGGGCGGCGATCTGCTTGGTCGTCAGGGCCGCAATCTGCGTGCTCTTCAGGCCAGGCGTCTGGTCGGTCGTCAAGGCGGCGATCTGGTCGGTACCCAGGGCTGCAATCTGACCGCTCGTCAGCGAACCGATCTTGTCGGAGCTGAGGAGGGCAAGGTTCTCGCTGGAGAGACCAGCAAGGGCCTTGGTGGCGATCGAGGCCAGGGCACCGCTCGAGAGGGCGAGGATATCGTCCGAGGAGAGCGCTGCGATGTCGTTCGATTCCAGGGCTGCGATCTGCTTGCTGCTGAGGGCGGCGACTTCAGTCGTCGTCAGGGCAGCCAGCTGGTCGGAGGTCAGAGCGCCAACCTGGGCGGTGGTGAGTGCGCCGATCTGAGTTGTCGTCAGGAGAGCGATATCACCGGTGGAGAGAGCGGTAATCTGCTTGGTCGAGAGAGCGGCGATCTGCGTGCTCTTCAGGCCAGGCGTCTGGTCGGTCGTCAAGGCGGCGATCTGGTCGGTGCTCAGAGCTGCCATCTGGCCGCTCGTCAGGGCACCGATCTTGTCGGAGCTGAGGAGAGCAAGATTGCCGCTGGAGAGGCCGGCGATAGCCTTGGTGGTGATGGCAGCCAGAGCACCGCTGGTCAGGGCCAGGATGTTGTCAGAGGAGAGGGCTGCAACATCGTTCGATTCCAGGGCTGCAACCTGCTTGCTGCTGAGGG
>Ga0207650_10000204_pt1 | contig 68172 bp, 56 predicted proteins | sample KBSS63metaG_FD_184325 | JGI IMG/M metagenome (GOLD analysis project Ga0207650, IMG submission 184325) | Switchgrass rhizosphere microbial communities from Kellogg Biological Station, Michigan, USA - KBS S6-3 metaG (SPAdes) (version 2) | ecosystem: Host-associated > Plants > Roots > Rhizosphere...
CGTGCTCGCCGCTGTTGCACAGAGTGGCATTCGCCCGGTGATCGACAGCCGTTTTACCTTCGAGGAGTGCAAGGCCGCGTTCGAGCATTTCGCCAAGCGCAATGTGTTTGGCAAGGTCGTCATCACTCATTACGCCTGAGAAATCGGTGACCTGGGTGGTCACACGCGGCGGCTTAGAAACGATACTCTCCCGTCAGGCGTGTCTTACGTCCTTCTTTTTTGGTTGATCCATGAAGTCGCGGTGCTGTACGCGTAGATCTCGCGATCGAATACGTTCTTCACTCCCAGGGTCAGTGACCACTCTTTTTGTCTGTAGAAAACGGAGAGGTCGGTTATCAATTGGTTAGGCGCTTATATCGGAATAGGTCGCGGCGATCAGCTGTGCGGCCCCGGCTTCCTCACGGCAAACAGGCTTGTATGTACGCCGCCGCGAGCAACCACGCAGCAGCAGTCCACGTGGCGATATCAGGCCTGGCAGTGCCTTGTGAGCATTGCTACGCCATTTTCGCCACTACCGAAGACTCCTGCATCGCTAGTCGTGCCGCGACAAAGGCGAGGATCGCTGCCAAGCCCAGTATTGCTGCGCTCAACTCAAAGGTCGCCTGATACCCGCTGAAGTCAAAGACCAGCCCACCAACGGTTGCCCCTGACGCGATGGCCAGTTGGATGATCGCTACCATTAGGCCGCCCCCAGCCTCAGCCTCGTTCGGCAACGTTCTCGCCAGCCATGTCCACCATCCTACGGGCGCTGCTGTCGCAACCAATCCCCATAGGCCAAGCAAGACAGTGGTGGTGGCCGCCGAACTGCCGAATGAAACGAGCGCCAGCGCAATGACCGCCATCAAGATTGGGATGACGATGAGGGTGCGATATAGGTTGTTTTTCAAGAACGCTTCAATCAGGAAGGTTCCGGCCAGACCCGCCAGGCCCAGCACGAGTAACATCAACGACAGCGTGGAAACACTGACATGTGTGACTGTTTCAAGAAACGGACGCAGATAGGTAAACAGTGTGAATTGGCCCATGAAGAACACGCTGGCCGCCACCATTCCCAAGGCCACGGGCATGCGTTTCATTAGCTTGAAGGTGTTGCCGGTACCAGAGCCGTTTTGCGATTTCATCTGAGGCAGGCTGAATAACAACCACACGCAAGCGACTATTGCTACTGGGATGAGGCACAAAAATGCTCCGCGCCAGCCAATCAGAGCACCGAGAAAACTCCCCAATGGCGCCGCGATGACTGTCGCCAACGCGTTGCCGCCGTTGACGATTGCCAAGGCTCGAGTGATCTGGTTTTCAGGTACCAGGCGCATGGCAGTGGCCGCCGACAATGACCAGAAGCCACCGATCGCCACGCCGATCAGCGCGCGTCCGACCATGAATACCCAATAGTTCGGGGCAAACGCGACGACTGTTCCAGAAACGATCATCAGCAGTGTCAGTGAAAGCAGCAGCGGTTTGCGGTCGACCCGCGCCGCCACCGATGCGATCAGAAGGCTGGTGAATAAGGCAAACAGCCCTGACACAGAAATGCCCTGACCGGCTTGCCCTTCGGTGACATGCAGATCTAATGCAATAGGCGTGAGCAGGCTGACTGGCATGAATTCCGAGGCCACCAACACGAATGCAGCCAGCGCCATCGCGAATACGGCGGCCCATGATTCACGGGGCAATGGGAGAGAGTTAGTACTCATTACTTGAATCCTGTATTGCGCCAAGCGTCGTAACCTCCCAGAAGGAGGCTACGACAGCGGCAATGCCTGGAGAGGCTACTTGAGGTTGTTTTTGAAGAAGGTGGGCAATTTCGCGAATGGAATGAGTTCACCCGGTCTTAAAGGTCAATCAACCAAAGTGGCGTTGTCGATCACGAAGCGATACTTGACGTCACCTTTGAGCATTCGCTCGTAGGATTCATTTATCTGGTCTGCGCGAACCAGTTCGATGTCGGCGACGATGCTGTGCTCGGCACAGAAATCCAGCATCTCCTGTGTTTCTGGGATGCCTCCGATCATCGAGCCGGCAATCGTCCGGCGCTTCATGATCAGGTTGAATACGTTCGGCGATGGGTGTGGCGAGGCGGGCGCGCCAACCAGCGTCAGAGCCCCATCGCGCTTGAGCAGCACCAGAAGCGCGTCAAGATCGTGCGGGGCTGCGACGGTGTTGAGGATGAAGTCGAAACTCTTGGCATGTAGCGCCATTTCTTCGGGGTTGCGAGATACGACGACCTCATCGGCGCCTAACGCCTTTGCCGCTTCTCGCTTGGATTCAGAGGTGGTGAATGCCACAACGTGGGCACCCATCGCGTGGGCCAACTTGATGCCCATGTGACCCAGCCCGCCGATGCCGACCACGCCGATTTTTTTGCCTGGGCCCGCTTTCCAGTGACGCAGAGGCGAGTAAGTGGTGATGCCCGCGCACAGCAGCGGGGCGACGGCAGCCAGCTGCGACTCGGGATGGCGGATGCGTAAGACGTAACGCTCATGCACTACGATGTTTTGCGAGTAACCGCCCAACGTCCAGCCAGGTGCATCAGGTGTCGGGAAGTTATAGGTGCCGACCATCTCATCGCAGTAGTTTTCCAGGCCCGTGTCACAGTCGTCACAGTGTTTGCAGCTGTCAACAACGCAGCCGACACCGACTAGGTCGCCGACTTTAAAAGCCGCCACGTGCGCGCCCACCGCCGAAACGCGACCGACAATTTCGTGCCCAGGTACACACGGAAATTGCGTGCCTGCCCACTCGGCGCGCACTTGGTGCAAATCCGAATGGCAGATGCCACAGAAAGCGATATCAATCTGCACATCATGGGCGGCCGGCTCGCGGCGATTGACCCGCATCGGTTCAAGGGGTATGTCGCCAGCGTAAGCGCCATAGGCTTGTACAAGCATGGGAGAGACCTCAATGGATTTGTCGAATGACCATTTTCCCGGTCTGCCAAGGCTCTCTGTAGTGCATTACGCTGGATTACTTGCCTGATTGTATGAGTATCTGTTTTTCTGCAGGACTGTCGGGGGCTGGCGAGTTAGAGTGCCGTGAAGAGGTAAAAGATGAATATGACGAAAAACTCCAACGCGGATTCTCAACTCATATCAACACAAGAAAAGCTTGCGGGGATTATCGGCAAGCTAATCTCGAAACCAGGTGACTACGCAACGGCCATTACGGGCCTGGGTGTCTTCAAGCGGGAACATCCAGCGCCGCCCATCGTTTGCATGGTCGAGCCAAGCATTATCCTCGTTGTGCAAGGTGAGAAACAGCTGTGGGTTGGGGGCGAGGGCTACCCTTACGACACCTCGCGGTTTCTGATTACCTCATTGGATTTGCCTGCCAATTCAGAAGTGCTGGCTGCAAGCCCGGAACTGCCATGCCTGGGGCTTACGCTGAAACTTGATCTGCGTATGTTGGCCGAGTTGATAGCGCAAAGTGACCTGCCACCCACCCGTGATCGATCCATTGCGAAGGGGGTGGGAATTGGTGCGCTGACTCCTGCGATGCTGGCCTCATTCGAGCGTTTATTGGGACTGTTCGAAGAACCGGAGTCCATCCCTGTTCTTGCCCCCTTGATCCAACGCGAGATTCACTACCGGCTCTTGCAGAGTGATCAGGCGAGCCGGCTTCGACAAATTACGTCTGTCGATGGCCAAGGTTATCGGATCGCCAAAGCCATCGATTGGTTGAAGTTGAATTACACCCTGGCACTTCGCGTCGATGATCTTGCGGCTCGAGTGCAGATGAGCACGCCGACCTTTCACCACCACTTCCGCCAACTCACTGCCATGAGCCCACTGCAGTATCAGAAATGGCTGCGACTGAATGAAGCAAAGCGGTTAATGCTCAATGAGCATCAGGACGTATCCAGCGCAGCGTTCAAGGTCGGATACGAAAGCCCGTCTCAGTTCAGTCGCGAATACAGCCGTCTGTTTGGCGTTTCTCCCAAGCGGGATATTTCGCTGTTGCGAGGGCAAGGGGCGTAAACCTCGGGGTACCGAATAAGGTGACGCTCGGTCAACCGTCCAGGATCAACGCAACGGCAGGTTGCGTGTTCGTCGCCGGGAGGTCGCCATGCCTCAGGCTCATGTATCACAAACCCAAGGCTGAGACTTTGAGTGAACAGTTTCCGAGCATGCGCTTGTTCACTTGTGTCTGCAGCAGCTCGCTGGCGCTTGTTCTCAACTGAACTTCAATGGCGTGGCCCATCTTTTCCTATGCCGACGGTGGGGCAGAGCTTTCCCGTATCGTCAGTTCAAATGGCAGTATCACTGGCTGCAGATGCGTGGTGGTTTTTCCCTCGATCATTTCGATCAGCATCTCTACAGCCCGGCGCCCGAAGCCTTCGGCGGGCTGGGCGACCGTCGTTAGTGGTGGATCGCAGTACTGCGCCAACGGGATATCGTCGAACCCCACCAGCGAAATGTCTTCGGGGACGCGTAAGCCAGCTTCCTTGATGCGCTTGAGCGCGCCAATGGCCATCTCATCGCTTTCACAAAACAGCGCTGTTGGGCGTTGGGGCATCGTCAGCAGGATGGCGGCGCCGTCGTAGCCGGCGCGCAAGCTGAAGTCGCCGTGGCATATTATCGCTGGGTCGCGGGGGATGCCCGCCTGGTCCAGGGCAGCTTGGTATCCCGCTACCCGATCCTGGGTCAAAGGGCTGTTTTTAGGGCCCTTGATCAGGCCGATGCGGCGATGCCCCAGATTGATCAGGTGCTCAGTCATTGCCTTGGCGGCTGCGTGGTTGTCGAGACTGATGGTGGGGTGGCGCCCACTCTGGATCACTTCGCAGGCATTGACCATGGGCGGGGTTTCAAGGCCGTCAGCCGGGAAGGGGTCGTAGGCGCGCAGTTGGATCACGCCATCGGCCTGATGGGCATAGACCAGCTCGGCAAACTCGCGCTCGATGTCCTCGCGCCCTTGGGTGTCGCACAGCAACAGCCGGTAACCGGCAGCCTGGGCAGCCAGCTGGGCACCGCTGATCACGCGGGCAAAAAAGGTGTTGGCGATTTTCGGCACCAGAATCACCAGATTCCCGGTGCGCCGTGAGCGGAATTGCACGGCCATGAGATTGGGGCGATAACCGGTTTGTTCAACGGCCGCGTTGACCTTTTCCCGAGTAGCCTCGCGCACGCAATCGGGGGATTTCAAGGTGCGCGATACGGTCGCCACCGAGACGCCGGCGAGCCGGGCGACCTCTCGAATATTGGACAAAAACACCTCACCTTCAAACGTTGCATCGGGCGAGCTTACAGCAGGTGCGCCTGCGCCGAAATCCTTAAAAAAATCTCTCTTGTATTTGACAGCCTGCGCAAGAGAGCATAGCTTTTGGCTTAAATGTAACCGGTTACATTTCGGTTTCACGCCTTTGCCCAACCGGACAAGACAGAGAAGGCCAGCGATGAACACAGTGATACCCAAAATAAGAATGGGCTTTGTCGGTGGGGGAGAAGGTTCTTTTATCGCCCAAGCTCACCGTCAGGCGGCGGGCCTCGATGGGCGTTTTGAGTTGGTGTGCGGTGCGTTCAGTCGCGACGCGCAGAACAATCAGCGCACCGGCAGCCAGCTTGGCCTGGCGCAATCGCGTTGCTACAGCACATGGCAGTTGATGCTGGAGGCCGAGCAGGCACTGCCCGCTGAGCAGCGCATGGAGCTGTTGGTGATCGTCACCCCCAATCATCTTCACGCACCGGTGGCGAGTGAGGCGCTGGCCGCCGGTTTTCATGTGTTCAGCGAGAAGCCTGCGGCATTGAACCTGGCTGAGCTGCAGGCGTTGAAAACTCGCTTGGACAGCAGCGTCGGGCTCTATGGCCTGGCCCACACCTACCTCGGTTACCCCATGGTCTGGCAAGCGCGGGAGATGGTGCGCAGCGGTGTGATCGGCGCAGTGCGCAAGGTGCTGGTGGAGTATCCCCAAGGCTGGCTCAGTCAGGATGTGGCCGGGCAGGGCAATAAGCAGGCCAAGTGGCGGGGGCAGCCGGAGTTGTCCGGGTTGGGCGGTTGTATCGGCGATATCGGCACCCATGCCTTTTCCCTGGCGGAGTTTGTGGCCGATCAAGCCGTCACCCACCTGTGCGCCACCCTGGGCGTGCATGTCGAAGGCCGTCAGATGGACGACGACGCCGCGATGCTGTTGCAGATGGAGCAGGGCGCCAGTGGCGTGCTGATCGCCAGTCAGGTCTGCGCCGGGGAAGAAAACCCGTTGAGCATTCGTGTCTACGGCGACAAAGGCGGCCTTGAATGGCGCCAGGAACAACCCGCCAGCCTGATTCACCGTTCGTTGGATCAGCCGATGCGTGTACTGCGCTCCGGCATCGGGCAGCCGTGGCTGTGCGAGGCGGCGACCCAGCGCATGCGCTTGCCCGCCGGCCATCCCGAAGGTTACCTGGAAGCAATGGCCAATCTGTATGGCGACTTTGCCCTGGCCATTCGCGGCAAGGTTGAAGGCCATACCGCTGCGGGTGTGCCGGGGATCGAGGTGGGCTTGCGTGGCATGGCGTTTATCGAGGCCGCCATTGCCAGTCACAACAGTAACGACAAGTGGACACCTTTGGAGTGCAGCCTATGACCCAACAGACAACTGAAGGCCTGCGTGGCCCCGGGATATTCCTGGCACAGTTCATCTCTGATGAAGCGCCGTTCGACACCCTGGCCAATATCGCTCAATGGGCAGCGTCTCAGGGCTACAAAGCCATCCAACTGCCGACCTCCGGTACGCGCTATATCGACCTTGAGCGCGCTGCTGAAAGTCAGAGTTATTGCGATGAATTGAAGGCCGTGTGCGCCAGCGCCGGAGTTGAAATCAGCGAGCTGTCCACCCATCTGCAAGGGCAGTTGGTGGCGGTGCACCCGGCGTTCGATGCGCTGTTCGATGACTTTGCCCCGGACCATCTGCGCGGCCAACCTCAGGCGCGCACCGAGTGGGCCATTGAGCAATTGAAATTGGCGGCGCGGGCCAGCCAGCGTCTGGGCCTGACAGCCCACGCAACTTTCTCCGGGGCCTTGCTGTAGCCTTATATGTACCCCTGGCCACAACGCCCCGCCGGGTTGGTAGAGCAAGGTTTTGCCGAACTGGCCAAGCGCTGGCTGCCGATCCTCGACTGCTTTGACGAGGCCGGTGTCGACCTGTGCTACGAAATTCATCCCGGTGAGGACCTGCACGACGGCGCTTCGTTCGAGCGTTTCCTCGAGGCGGTCGATCATCACCCCCGTGCGTCCATCCTCTATGACCCCAGTCACCTGCTGTTGCAGCAGATGGACTACCTGGGTTTTATCGACCGTTATTACCCACGTATCCGCATGTTCCACGTCAAGGACGCTGAGTTCCGACCGGATGCGCGCTCCGGTGTCTATGGCGGGTATCAGGGCTGGGTCGATCGTCCTGGACGGTTCCGTTCATTGGGTGATGGGCAGGTCGACTTCAAGTCAATCTTCAGCAAGCTGACCCAATACGGTTTCACAGGTTGGGCCGTGTTGGAGTGGGAGTGCTGCCTGAAAGACTCCGCCCAAGGTGCCGCCGAAGGCGCGAGGTTCATCCGCGATCACATGATTACCCGGAGCGAAAAGGCCTTTGACGATTTTGTCAGCGTGGCCAGTGATACGGCTTCCAACCGGCGTTTGCTGGGCTTACCCGACGCCTGAGTTTCACCAGTTTCTTTGAATAACAATAAGACGGTGACTGTTATGACGTGGATGACTGCGCGCTTGAGCGCCATGATGTTTCTGCAGTTCTTTATCTGGGGTGGCTGGTTCGTGACCCTTGGCACTTTCCTGTCCAGCCAGTTGGGCGCCAGCGGCGGCCAGATTGGCATGGCGTTCTCGACTCAGTCCTGGGGCGCGACCATCGCCCCGTTCGTGATTGGGCTGATCGCTGACCGATTCTTCAATGCGGAACGAATTCTGGCGTTGCTGCACCTGGTGGGGGCAGTGTTGCTCTATCAGCTGTATCGGGCGCCGGACTTCGGCACGTTTTATCCCTACGTGCTGGCCTACATGATGATCTACATGCCGACCCTGGCATTGGTCAACTCCGTGGCCTTTCGGCAGATGCGCGACCCGGCACTGGAGTTTTCACGTATTCGGGTGTGGGGCACCGTGGGCTGGATCGTCGCCGGGGTGGTGATCAGTTTTGTCTTTGCCTGGGACTCGAAAGCCGCGATTGCGTCCGGTGGCTTGCGCAACACCTTCCTGATGGCCGCATTGGCGTCGCTGGTGCTGGGCGTCTACAGCTTCACGCTGCCGAGTACGGCACCGCTGAAATCCGATACAACTCGAACCGGGGTTAAACAGATCTTCGGCCTCGATGCCTTGGGCCTGCTGAAAGACCGCAGCTACTTGGTGTTCTTCATTGCCTCGATCCTGATCTGCATCCCGCTGGCGTTCTATTACCAGAATGCCAATCCGTTCCTCGCCGACATAGGCATGACCAATCCCACGGCGAAGATGGCCATCGGGCAGGTCTCCGAAGTCCTGTTCATGCTCCTGCTGCCCCTGTTCATTCAGCGCTTCGGCATCAAGATCGCGTTACTGATGGGCATGCTGGCCTGGGCCTTGCGCTATGTGCTGTTCGCCTACGGCAATAATGCCGACCTGGCCTTTATGCTGTTCACCGGCATTGCCCTGCACGGCATCTGCTACGACTTTTTCTTTGTGTCCGGGCAGATCTATACCGATGCGAAAACCCCGGAGCGCTTCAGAAGCTCGGCTCAAGGTCTGATCACTCTGGCGACCTACGGATTTGGCATGCTGATCGGTTTCTGGGTCGCGGGCCATGTCTCCGATTACTACGCCACCCCTACGGGCCATCAATGGCAGAGCATTTGGTTATTCCCGGCCTGCTTCTCTCTGAGCGTGGTGCTGGTGTTTCTGTTTGCCTTCCGCGATGCGCGTGCGGTAGAACCGAACTCCGCCAATATTTGAGCTGCTATGGTTCACGCCGCAGCGCAGGAGGAAGCTAGTCATAGTAGAGCGGGTGACACCGGACGGCGATTAAGGCCGGGAGAGCACCCGCCTGCCTTGCCCAGGGCTCAGCTGCCGATACAGATGGCAGGGGCGGGACTGTGCCGGGCGCTGCACTACACAGCTCCAAGAGCTCCTGGCATTCGGTGAGATAACGAAAGCTCGAGCACGATTGGATCGATACCCAAGTGCTCGTGGGCAATGGTCCGGTAGGTGGCGCGAAAGCCATGGGCTGTGATGTTGTACTCCGGCCAGATGCGCTGGAAGGACTTGTGCATGGAGGTCGGGTTTATGGGACGTCCCGGATAGACCGGCGAGACGAACACCCAGCCTTTGCTTTCTTTATCCACCACGCGGGTTTTGTGTAGCTCGCGTAACAGAACCAAGGCTTGTTCAGGCAACGGCACGATGTGTTTGCTCTTGTCCAGATGCTTGGTTTTGCTCACCACATAACGCCAATCGGCACCCACCAAGTCGACATCTTCCCAGCGCATCTGCACCAATTCGCCTGGGCGGACGGGCAACATGACCAGCAGACGCATTGCTGCCGCTGTCGCGTTAAAAGGGCAGTATGGCTATCAGTAGTGGTACAACGCTCCGCCAACGGATGCAAACATTCAACCGACGGATACCGTCGACAATAACCAGACGTTCTGGGCGCTGGGCATCTACGGTCAAGCTATTGCGATCAATCCTGCAGACCGGCTGGTGGTGGTGCAATGGTCAACATGGAAGAATGCCGAGTCGCCAAGTTCCCTATATGACGAGCAAGCGGCATTTGTGAGTGCAGTGGCTCAAAAGCTAAGGAAATAGTGGCTAGGGATGGTGTAAGACATCGGCTTCCAAGAGTCGAGTTCATCGAAACTCCAAGGGCTATTTTTCTTCGTATCTTCAAGCGAAATTGTTCAACGCAAGGGGCACTCATGCGACAAGTTAAAGCGCAAGCGGCCGCGTAGTTTTCGTTGCAGCTCTTACCAGTAGGCGATATATCAATACGTTACCTTTCCAGAGCCCAAAAAATGGGGGCAAAAAAAACCTGCGAAATCGCAGGTTTTTAGCTTTTTTATCATTGCCTAACACGGCGCTGATAAGGAAGTAACGTGTGTTTGGGACGCAGAGTGTTGTCTAGATTTCCCCCACCAACTTGCCCCCCTCCATCCTGCGCTTATACGCACTATCCCGACTTGCCAACCAAAAATACCATGGCGACGTCACCACTAATCCCACCACCCAAGACAAATCTGCCCCATTGATGCGCTCCGAAATCGGCCCCACATACAGCGGCGTATTCATAAACGGAATCTGCACCGCAATCCCCACGGCATACGCCAGCAGCGCCTGCGGGTTGTAGCGGCCGTAAATCCCGCCGTCCACGCGGAAGATCGAGGCAATGTCGTACTTGCCCTTATGGATCGCGTAGAAGTCGATCAGGTTGATTGCGGTCCAGGGCACCAGCACCACGAGCAGCACCAGCACCATGTCGACGAAGTGGCCGATGAAGTCTTTGGAGGCGAATACCGCTGCGATCGCGCAGGCGGCCAGCACGATAATCGAGATCACTGTGCGGCTTTTCGCGGTGGGAATCCAGCGATAGGCAAAGGTCTGCACCAAGGTGATGATCGACAGTACCGCGCCGTACAGGTTGAGGGCGTTGTGGCTGATCACGCTGAGCAAAAACAGCACCAGCATCAATGGGCCGATGGCGCCGGTCGCGAGTTTGACGGCGTCCATGGTGTCCATGCCCACCGGGGTGGCGAGGACGGCGACGGCACCGAAGATGAACGACAGGCTCGAACCCAGCGCCGAGCCGAGGTAGGTGGTCCAGAAGGTTGAGGCGACAGGTACGTCAGCCGGCAGGTAGCGCGAGTAGTCGGAGACGTAGGGCGCGAATGCGATTTGCCACAGCGCCGCCAATGATACGGTCGCCAGCCAGCCGGAGATGTTGAAGCTGCCGCGCGTGAGGAAGTCGGTGGTCTGCACGTGGGTGAAGATGTAGCCAAACCCGAGCACAATCCCGGCGCCCAGTACCCAAGTGCCGATGCGGTTGAGCACGTGGATAAAGCGGTAGCCGATGATGCCGATGATCCCGGAACCGATGGCGCCAATCACGATGCCCACCGGCACGGGCACTGCGTCGACCACCCCGTGCAAGGATTTGCCGGCCAGCACGATGTTGGAGGCGAAGAAGCCGATGTACATGACGCCAGCGATGACCACCACCAGCAGTGCGCCGAGGGAGCCGAATTGGGCGCGGCTCTGGATCATTTGCGGGATGCCCATTTGCGGGCCCTGGGCCGAGTGCAGCGCCATCAGCACGCCGCCGACCAGGTGGCCGACGAGGATCGCGACGATGCCCCAGATGAGGTTGAGGTGGAACAGTTGCACACCCAGCGCACCGGTGACGATCGGCAACGGCGCGATGTTGCCGCCGAACCACAGGGTGAACAGGTCTCTTACCTTTCCATGGCGATCTTCCGGGGGCACGTATCCAATCGTGTGTTTTTCGATAAGCGGGGCGGAGGATGTTGCAGTGGTAACCATGACGAGCTCCAAGGCAAGGTGAGTACGTTGACGTACTTCGCTGTGCGGCGCGTGGGCGACGCTTTGTTGTTGGAGTGATCATCTGCAATGGAGGCGGGGAGGTAAATTAGTAAGTTTGTTGCTATAGACCTTAAAAAATATAGCTCGCCTGGGTTTTTGCTCCGGTATGTTGCATAGGCTTGAATGGATCAATAAAGCGGTATTTTTTCGCACTGGTATGGGGCGAATTCCCGCGTTTTCGGAGGCCTCGATGGCTGCCTATAACCTGCGCCAACTCAGATATTTCGTCACCACGGCCGAGTGCGGCAGCGTCGCCGAGGCGTCGCGCAAGCTGTACATCGCGCAACCGTCGGTGTCGACGGCGATCAAGCAGCTGGAAGACAGCTTTGGCGTGCAGCTGTTTATCCGGCATCACGCCCAGGGCGTGTCGCTGACGCCCAGCGGCGCACGCTTCTACCGTAAGGCCCTTGAGCTGCTGCGGGTGGCCCATGAGTTCGAACAGAATGCCCTGGCGGACAATGACGTGGTGGCCGGGCAGATCGATATCGGCTGCTTTGAAACCGTCGCGCCGCTGTACCTGCCGCGCTTGATCGCGGGTTTCAAGGCGCGTTGGCCGGGGGTTGAAATCCGCATTCGCGATGGCGAGCAGCAGGAGTTGGTGCAGGCGCTGACCGCGGGCAGTATCGACGTGGCGATGCTGTTCGAACACGACCTGGGCGGCACCATCGAGACCACGCCGCTGATGCCGCCGCAGCAGCCGTATGCGCTGTTGCCGGCGGATCACCGTTTTGCGCAGCAGGCCAAGGTGTCGCTGGTGGACCTGGTGCTGGAGCCGATGATTTTGCTGGACGTGCTACCGAGTCGGACCTACTTCGTGAGCATCTTTGAAGAGCGTGGGCTGACGCCAAATATTGTGTTCAGTTCGCCGTCGATCGAGATGGTGCGGGGGATGGTGGGCAGGGGGTTTGGGTTTTCGATATTGGTGACCAAGCCGTTCACGGAGTACACCTATGACGGGCAGAAAGTCGTGTGCATTCCTTTGGCGGAAACCGTCACGGGGTCTGGCTTGTCGGCGGTGTGGCTGCGCCGGGCGCCGCTGACCAAGCCGGTGCAGTTGTTTGTTGATTACTGCCGCGAAGAGCTCGCCCGAATCCTTGGTTAAACGCAGGCCAAAAATGTGGGAGCGGGCTTGCTCGCTAATGCGGTGGATCAGCCAAAACAGCAGTGACTGACATTCCGCATTAGCGAGCAAGCCCGCTCCCACAGTTGATTTGTGGTGTCTGGTAGATAAATGACTAGGCGCGAATCGAGTCCAACATTCGCCACAACATCGAATCACACCCCGCCAGTTGCTCCAGGCTCACAAACTCATCCGGCTTATGCCCCTGATCCATACTCCCAGGCCCGCACACCACCGTGGGTATGCCCACCGCATCAAACAACCCACCCTCGGTGCCGAACGCCACCGTGCCGAAATCCCGTGAGCCGCTGAACGCCGCAATCAACTCGGCGGCCTGGCTGCGTTCGTCCGTGACTAAGCCTGGGTAGGCCGACAACTCGGTAAAGCGAATCGCACTCTGCGCAATCACTGCCTGCATACGCGGCAGCACCTGTTGCTCGGCATAAGCCTTGAGTTCGGCAGCCACCTCGCTCAGGTCCTGGGATGGCAGCGCGCGCACCTCAAAATCAAACCGACAGTCTGCCGGCACGATATTGAGCGCCTTGCCGCCGCTGATCACTCCGGTCTGCACCGTGCTGAACGGCGGATCAAACCGCGCATCCTGCTTCTGTCGCAGGCGCTGGCCGATGCGGCCCAGCTCACCGATCAACTCGGCGGCATGTTCGATGGCATTCACGCCAGACGGCGCGTACGCCGAATGGCAGGCCTCGCCATGCACATCGCAGCGCATCGCCAACTTGCCCTTGTGGCCAAGCACCGGCTTGAGTTCGGTCGGTTCGCCGATGATGCACAGCATCGGTTTTAGCGGTCGCTGTTCCAGCACCGCGAGCAACGAACGCACGCCGAGGCAGCCCACTTCCTCGTCGTAGGACAGGGCGATATGCACCGGCACCCGCAACGGCGCCTCAACCAGCGCCGGCACCAGCGCCAACACACAGGCGATATAGCCCTTCATGTCAGCCGTGCCACGGCCGAACAACTTGCCGTCATGCTCGGTCAACTCAAACGGCGGCACTGTCCACGGCTGGCCGTCCACCGGCACCACATCGGTATGCCCCGACAGCACGATACCCGGCAATTCCACCGGGCCAACACTGGCAAATAGATTGGCCTTGCTGCGATCTTCGCTGTAGACCAGCTCGCTGGCTACGCCGAAACCGGCCAGGTATTCGCGCACATACTCGATCAGTCGCAGGTTGGATTCGCGGCTGGTGGTATCAAACCCCACCAGCGTTTGCAGCAGGTCGCGGCTGCTGCTCATCGGTCGTCTCCAGCCACGCCGTAGCCGGGGGAACGGTCCGGGGCGATGGCGCGGTCGATGTAGTCCTGCACTTGCGGCCGATAGGCGTCCCAGAGTGTTTGCAGCTCGCCGATCGGGTTTTCATCGGCCCAATCCACCCGCAGATTTATGATCGGCCAGGTCAGCTCGCCGACCACTACCAACGCCGCAGAATGCACCGGGCCGGCTTCACCGCCTGCGGCAATGGCGGCATGCATCGATGCCAGCAGCCGGTCTGCCAACTGGCCTTCGCCTTGCTCGAAGGCTGCGACCATCGTCTCAATCACCGCGCGGTCGGCAAGCATATTGCCCGCCGCCACACACTGTTCGCCCGACACGGCGTTGTGGGTGCCGAGGGTTTCGCTGCCGCTGAAATGCACGCTGCGGCCCAGGTGATCAATCGCCGTCAGTTGCCGGTATTGGCTGTAGCCGTTGCGGGTCAGGGCCTTGTCGATCGCGTCGGCGGGCGTCAGGCCTTGTTCCAGCAGGTCGAGCACGTCCGGGCCCAGGGCCGGCAGCGTGATGTTCTGGGTCGACACCGCGCCCGCACCGGGCCGCAGCCACGGGCAACGGGCACCCACCGCGATGCTCGATGAGCTGATGGCGATGCCCAGTTGGCCGGTGTCGGCGCAACGGCCGACGATTGAAAAGGTCATGTGCGGCTCCTCACTCGGGAATAACGGCGATCACATCAATTTCCATCAACCATTGCGGCTGGCCCAGGGCGGAGACCACCAGCCCGGTGGAAATCGGGAACACACCCTTGAGCCATTTGCCGACTTCCTGGTACACCGGCTCGCGATAGCGCGGGTCGATCAGGTAGGTGGTGGTCTTGACGATATGGCTGAGGTCGCTGCCGGCTTCTTCAAGCAATTGCTTGACGTTTTTCATCGCCTGTTCGGCCTGGGCGCGCGGGTCGCCAAGGCCGATCAGGTTACCGTCGAAATCAGTACCCACCTGGCCGCGAACATACACGGTATTGCCGGCGCGCACGGCCTGGCACAGGTCGTTGTCCAGGCTCTGGTTGGGGTAGGTTTCCTTGGTGTTGAACATGCGGATGCGAGTGTGAGTAGGCATCAAAAAAACTCCGGCAATAAAATGATCAGGCGCTGACAGGGGATTGGCGAACCACGGGGGCGGCTTCGCGGTACTCGAGGTATTGCCGTTGGATGGCGATATGGTCGGCTACGTACTTGGCGTCGTGCCAGACACCCCAGATAAACGACGAACCACGGCGCGACTGCCACGGCAAACCGAGGAAGTAGATCCCGGCTTCGCTGGACACGCCGCGCTGATGCTGCGGTTTGCCGGCTGCGTCGAATGCGTCAACCTTCAGCCAGCTGTAATCCACGGCAAACCCGGTGGCCCAGATGATCGAGGTGACGCCCGCCTTGGCCAGGTCCAGTTCCAGGATCGGCTGCTTGATGCAGTCTGCGTCGGGGAACACGTGGCGGGCTTGCGGCTCCAGTGGCAAGTCCAGGCCATTGCGCTCGATGTAGGCGTCCGCCGCATCCAGCAAGGCCAGGTAGTTTTCATCGCCACGCGCCAGGTTTTCCACCAGGTTCGGCTGGAACGTCGCAACGCTGCCGTTAAAGGCTTGGGTGAGGCCGACCAGGGTCATGCCTCGCTGGGCCAGTTCGCGGAAGTCGATGGTCTTGCCGCCGTGTGCGCCGCTGACCGCGATGGTCACGTGCTCACGACCAGGTTTCATGGCTGCCTGGTCCCACTCGCCCAGCACCCCCAGCCACCAGCAGAAGTCGCGGTTGCGATAAGCACGCGGCGGGCGGTCATGGGCGCCGACCGAGAGGTACACCTGGCGGCCGGAGCGTTGCAGTTCATCGGCGATCTGCACACCGGACGAACCGGCACCCACCACCAGCACGGCGCCGACTGGCAGTTGTGAAGGGTTGCGATAATCGGCGGAATGGATCTGGTGCAGCGCCGTGTCTTTTGGCGCGATGGCCGGAATCACTGGCTTCTGGAACGGCCCGGTTGCCGCCACCACCCGGTTGGCTTCGATCACGCCTTCGCTGGTGTGCACGGTGAAACCGGGGCGGCCGACATTGCGTACAACCGAGATCACGTCCACGCCGGTGCGGATCGGCGCATTGAACTTGCGCGCATAGGCTTCAAAGTAATCCGCCACCCGCTCTTTTGGCGCGAAGCCATCCGGGGCGACATCCTCGAACGCCAGGCCTGGAAACCGGTCATGCCAGGCCGGCCCGTTGGCCACCAGTGAATCCCAACGCCCGGTGCGCCAGCGCTCGGCAATGCGGCTGCGCTCCAGCACCAGGTGTGGCACGCCTTGCTTGCTCAAGTGCTCGCTCATGGCCACGCCCGCTTGACCGGCGCCTACCACCAGCGTGTCTGTTTTTGTTATTGCTTCAGTCATGTTTCTATCCTTGCGTAATGCAGTTGGATTCAGCTCGGGCATGACTTCAAGGTAGGGAGAGGGGGGGTATAAATAAAATATTATTAAGTTAGGAAGTGAGCATAAATTTCGGATGCAAGCTCACCCTATAGGGTGATTTCGGTGATTTCCTGGGTGTGGGACGATCATTACCGTTCTTTCAACGAGTCTTTGAAGTGGAAAACGACCAGCTTTCTTCTGCGCAATGGTTCGAACAGATGGCCCAGGTCACCGAGAACATCGGTCAAGCGAGCTTCGCCGCCACCTTGTTCGAGGCCCTAGGTTGTATCTGGCCGATCCAGGCCACGACGCTGTACCTGTATCCCCACGGCGGCATGCCCAGCGCGTTGTTCGAGTTGGAAGGACCTTGGTTGCCCCAGGGCAATGTGCGTCAGTACCTGTCTGGCTTCTACTTGCTTGATCCGTTTTATGGCGCGTGTGTAGAGGGGGTCGGTTCGGGGTGTTACGACCTTGCGGATGTCGCTCCTGACCACTTCGAACTCAGCGAATACTTCCAGTCGTTCTACCGGCATTCGCACCTGGAGGATGAACTGAACTACATCCTGCAATCGGGCAGCGGGTTGAGCCTGTCAGTGTCATTGGCGTTTACGCAGAAGCTGGACGCGGCCACCACCCAACAATTCAAGCGGATTGCGCCCTGGGTGCTGGCTGTGCTCGGCAAGCATTTTGTCGGCCTGGATGCGCGGGGTGCGCGCTTTGAAAACCTGCTGGAACAGCGCATCCACTCGGCGCTGAACAACTTTGGCTCGTCGATCCTGACCGAGCGCGAATGCCGGATCGCCCAGCTGATCCTGCGTGGCCACTCCACCCGCTCGCTGGCCGAACGGCTGGGCGTCTCGGAAGACACCATCAAGTCCCATCGTAAACACATCTACAGCAAGCTCGATATCGGCGCGCAATCAGAACTCTTTTCGCTGTTCATTGATTCGTTGGCCGAAGCCCAGGGCGTGCTGAGCAAAGACCCCCTTGAAAGTTACATGAACAAGATCCGCTGAGCGGATCTGCGACCCCTTGCGCGACTAATAACAAGAGAGAAAAGCCATGAACTTACCCTTCGAACCGAAACGCCAGACTCAGGACTATCAGAAGTCTGATGCGGCCCACCATATCCACGCGTTTCTAGATCAGAAAGCACTGAATGCTGAAGGCCCGCGAGTCATGGTCCGTGGTGAAGGCCTGTATCTATGGGACAGCGAAGGCAAGCGCTACCTGGATGGCATGTCGGGCCTGTGGTGCACCCAGCTCGGTTATGGTCGCAAAGACCTGACCGCCGCCGCCGCCGCGCAAATGGACCAGTTGGCGTACTACAACATGTTTTTTCACACCACCCACCCGGCGGTGATCGAGCTGTCCGAGCTGCTGTTCAGTCTGCTGCCGGGCCACTACAGCCACGTGATCTACACCAACTCCGGCTCCGAAGCCAACGAGGTGTTGATCCGCACTGTACGCCGCTATTGGCAAGTGGTCGGTCAACCACAGAAAAAGATCATGATCGGCCGTTGGAACGGTTATCACGGCTCCACCCTGGCAGCGTCAGCGCTGGGCGGCATGAAGTTCATGCACGAAATGGGCGGCCTGATTCCGGACGTTGCACATATCGATGAACCTTATTGGTACGCCCAGGGTGGCGAGTTGACCCCGGCTGAGTTTGGCCGTCGTTGCGCCCTGCAACTGGAAGAAAAGATTCTCGAACTGGGCGCCGAAAACGTCGCGGGCTTTATCGCCGAGCCGTTCCAGGGCGCTGGCGGGATGATTTTCCCACCGGAAAGCTACTGGCCGGAAATCCAGCGCATCTGCCGTCAATACGATGTGCTGCTATGCGCCGATGAGGTAATTGGTGGTTTTGGCCGCACGGGCGAGTGGTTTGCCCACGAGTACTTCGGTTTCGAGCCTGACACGCTGTCAATCGCCAAAGGCCTGACATCCGGCTACATACCCATGGGCGGCCTGGTGCTGAGCAAGCGCATCGCGGATGCACTGGTGGAGCGGGGCGGGGTGTTCGCCCACGGCCTGACCTATTCCGGGCATCCGATCGCGGCTGCCGTGGCCCTGGCCAACCTCAAGGCACTTCGCGATGAAGGTATCGTGCGCACGGTGAAGGAAGACACTGGGCCGTACTTGCAGCAGATCCTGCGTGAAGTGTTCGGCAATCACCCGATGATTGGCGAGATCCAGGGCACCGGGTTGCTCGCCGCCTTGCAGTTTGCCGAGGACAAGGGCACACGCAAGCGCTTCGACAACGAAAACGATCTGGCCTGGCAGTGCCGCACGTTTGGGTTTGAAGAAGGCGTGATCATTCGCTCGACACTCGGTCGCATGATCATGGCGCCGGCCCTGGTGGCAACGCGCGCGGAGCTGGACGAGTTGGTAGAGAAGACCCATATCGCGGTCGATCGCACCGCACGGATCGCGGGAAAGCTGTGAAGTGAGCTGTTCACCCTCTCAGGTTGAGGGGGTGGATGAAATCGCCACATCGCCCTGCGTGCGCATGGGCACTTCACTCTAAAACGGAAAACGGCATCGATCTCATCGAATGCCGCGGCGCCCTGCATTCCAATTTCCAGGAGTCAGCAATGAATACAATAAAAAACGTGGCCGACACTACCCCTCATCACACGTCCTCAACACGCAGGTTCCGACAACCTCTGGGACTGGTCGGGCTGGTGCTCTTCGGCCTGGCATACATGGTCCCGCTGGCGGTGTTCACCACCTATGGGCTGGTCACCCAGATGACCAAGGGTCATCTGCCCACAGCCTACCTGCTGACCCTGGCGGCCATGCTACTGACCGCCTACAGCTATGGACGCATGGTCAGCAGGTAGGCTGATTCAGGGTCGGTCTACACCTACGCGCGCAAGGCCTTTGGCGCGTATTTCGGCTTCATCGCCGGATGGACCTTGTTGCTGGACTACATCTTTTTGCCGCTGCTCAGTTATTTGCTGATCGGCATTTACATGTCCGAGTACTTTCCTGGCGTGCCCACCGCCGCATGGGTACTCGGCTCCATCGCCCTGGTGACAGTGCTGAACCTGGTCGGTATCGAGTCGATCACCCGGGTCAACTGGGTGCTGATCGTTGCCCAACTGGTGTTCATTGTGGTGTTTGTGGCGCTGTCGATTCACAACCTGAGCGGGCAATCCGAACCGGTTTCGTTGCTCGGGCCGTTCCACCATGAAGGCTTCAGCATGCCGTTGATCATGAGCGGCGCCGCGATACTCTGCCTGTCCTTTCTGGGTTTTGATGCGGTGTCGACCATGGCCGAGGAAACGCCCAACCCGCGTCGTACGATCCCACTCGCCATCATGGTGGTGTCGCTGCTGGGTGGACTGTTGTTTCTCGTGGTTTCGTATTTCGCCCAATTGGTTTTCCCGGAATGGGGTAGTTTCGCCGACCCGGATTCGGCGTCCGTGGACGTGATGCGTCGCGTCGGTGGCGAACTGTTGGTGACCGGATTCACTGCAACCTATGTCGCGGGTTGTTTTGCCTCGGCAATGGTCTCCCAAGCCAGTGTCTCGCACGTGTTGTTCGCCATGGGGCGGGACGGCGCACTGCCTCGCGTGCTCGGCAAGCTGGTCTCGAAAAAACGCGTACCGGCCTCCGCGATCATGCTGGTCAGCCTGTTTTCGCTGATAGCCCTGTTCATCACCCTGGACACCGTCGCCAACATGATCAGCTTCGGTGCACTGTTCGCCTTCTCGGCGGTGAACCTGGCGGTGATTAAGCACTACCTGGTCGACCAGAAGCTGCGTGGCTCGCGCAACTACCTGATGTATGCAGCGCTGCCAGCCCTGGGGTTCCTCAGCACCATTTGGCTGTGGACCAGCCTGTCCAGCATGTCCTTCACAATCGGCTTGTGCTGGATGGGGTTGGGGCTTGTTTGTTTGCTGGGTGTCACGCGTGGGTTCCGACTGAAGATGCCGGAATTGCAAATCGCGGAATGAAACACGTCATCTATTTCGGAGTACACCATGCTCGACCTTAACTACTGGCAACAGCGCGTTGCCCGTCAAATGTTCATCGACAAAGCCCTGATCGACGGGAAGCCAGTGGCCTCGGTATCCGGGGCGACCTTCGATGCCATCAACCCCGCGACTAACCAGTTGCTTGCGCGTGTCGCCGCGTGCGGTAGCGAGGAGGTCAATCTGGCCGTGCGCTCCGCTCGCCGCGCCTTTGAGACTGGCTCTTGGCGGCGTATGGCCCCTCGGGAGCGCAAGAAAGTCCTGATCAAGCTCGCCGAATTGCTGATGACTCACCGCGAAGAGCTGGCCTTGCTCGATTCGCTGAACATGGGCAAGCCGGTGATGGACGCCTACAACGTGGATGTCCCCGGCGCCGCGCATGTTTTCGCCTGGTACGGCGAAGCCCTCGACAAGGTTTACGATCAAGTCGCGCCCACCGCCCGCAACGCGTTGGCCACCATCACCCGCGAGGCCTTGGGGGTGATTGCTGCGGTGGTGCCGTGGAATTTCCCACTGGATATGGCGGCCTGGAAGTTGGCGCCTGCGCTGGCAGCCGGCAACAGCGTGGTGCTCAAGCCGGCTGAGCAATCGCCGTTCTCGGCCTTGCGCCTGGCCCAACTGGCCCTGGAAGCCGGTATCCCGGAAGGCGTGCTGAATGTGGTGCCTGGCCTGGGCGAAAGCGCCGGCAAGGCCTTGGGATTGCATCCCGACGTGGATTGCCTGGTGTTCACCGGCTCCACTCAGGTTGGCAAGTACTTCATGCAGTACTCGGCTCAGTCCAACCTCAAACAGGTCTGGCTGGAGTGTGGCGGCAAGAGCCCGAACCTGGTGTTCGACGACTGCCAGGATCTGGACCTGGCTGCGGAGAAGGCCGCCTTTGGCATTTTCTTCAACCAGGGCGAGGTGTGTTCGGCCAACTCCCGTCTGTACGTGCAGCGCTCAATTCACGACGAATTTGTCGAACGTCTGGTCAGTAAATCGCGCGCCTGGATGCCCGGTGATCCCCTGGACCCCGGCAGTGCTGCTGGCGCTATTGTCGACAGTGAGCAAACCGCTCGCATCATGAAGGCCATCGGTCAGGCGCGCGCTGAAGGGGCCACGCTTGTGTCGGGTGGTGAGCAGTTGATCATCAATGGCGTTTCAAACTTCATTCAGCCGACTATTTTTGGCAATGTGACCGGCAACATGCGTATTTCTCGGGAGGAAGTGTTTGGTCCGGTCCTGGCGATCAGTGCTTTTGACACGGAAGAAGAGGCGGTGCAGCAAGCCAATGACAGCATCTACGGCCTGGCGGCCTCGGTATGGAGCGATGACCTCAATCGTGCCCATCGTGTGGCGCGCGCTCTGAATGCCGGTACGGTGTCTGTCAACACCATCGACGCGTTGGATGTCTCGGTTCCATTTGGTGGTGGTAAGCAATCGGGGTTCGGCCGCGATCTGTCGCTGCATTCCTTTGATAAGTACACGCAGCTGAAAACCACATGGTTTCAGTTACGTTGAATCAAAATGCGAGGCGCGGCGAGAAAACCTACAGCATCCCCGAAACTGACGGCCTAGGCCTGGTGGTCACACCCACCGGTGGCAAATCGTGGCATCTGCGCTACTACTGGCTCGGTAAGCAAAAGTGCATCTCCTTGGGCACCTATCCTGAGATTGGTCTGCGTGAAGCACGCACCTTGCGTGATGAAGCCCGGGCTCTCCTCGCGAAGGGTATCAATACCCATGCTGACCGCAAATATAAGTGACGCGCTGCGGCTGTGAACAACATCACTGGGCAAGTGAGCAGGCAAGTAAGCTAGGCTGCTCGCACGACAGGCCGTCGGTATTCGACGGCCTGAAAACAAAGGCGCTATCAATGTCGAAGAATTTGCTGTTGGGCTGGACCCATTCCTTGTGCGTGCTTGCTGCCTTGAGCGGCGCGGCCACCATGGCAGTTGCTGCCCCGCCTGAAAAAACCGCTACGGCGGCATCGGACACGCAATCGGTGTCCCTGGCAGGCGGCAAGCTGAAGTTCGTGCTGAAAGGCATCGAGGCCCGTACCTTGAACAGCGAGAACGGCGGCACGATGTACTTCGATCCGAAAAGTGAGCGGGCCATCATCGTTACTGAAGGTCCGGCGCTGACTGCGGGCACCACCCCGGACGCTGCGTTTCGCCTTGCCGTGGATACCTTGAAGGAAAAGCAGCGGGCCGCGTCACCCAACTTTCGCATGACTAGCGAGAAGACCATTCAGGTGAACGGCTTGAAGATGTACCGCCTGGACGGCACCGACGATTTCAACGGCCTGAAACTACTGGTGGCCTCGTTGATGACGATGAACGATCAGAAGATCACCATCATCGAAGTGATGTCCAGCGTAAACGACCCGGCCAGCCATACCGCTGCGTTGAAAAACATTCTGGGCAAGTAAACCGCAGGTTTCCGGATAGTAGGCTGTCGGCTCCCGACGGTCTGTCCACCACAAGGAGCCCGCACGATCTCGTGCGCAAAGCTTACCCAACTCGGTTTCGTGCTCCCCGACCCGCCCGCCCCGGACGGCGACTATGTACCCGACGTAGTGCGCCGCGGGATGGTCTACGTCAGTGATCAGCTGTTGCGCGAAGGCAATCTCACGATCACCGGTCCGGTTACATCCGCCACCTCACAGAACAGCTTTGCCTGCACGCGCTGATCGGATTTCTGGTTCTAAAGGGAAGCTCCACGATTTGACTAGAGCACACTTACGCTATAGCTCCGATGCGAAGCTACATTCTGAACTGCGGACAGCCCCGTCGTACTTCTTGTTGAGTTGTCGCAGCGTGTGATGAATAGGGTGCTTATCCAAGGTTTCAAGGTCAATACATCCACTATTACGATCGGCAAAGCATTTGATTCTTCCACATTGAAGACTCCTTAGTCAGACAATAGGAATTGATGCATGCCTCGTTTCCCACTCCATCTCCTAATTCCTTGCGCTGCATCCTCAATCTGAGGTCACGTGCGCAGCGTTTTGCCGCAACTGATCTAAATAGTCAGCCCATTGTTGAGCCGCCTCCCGGCGTTGCACTAGTAATTGCGCGCGGGCATACACAGCCCCCAACGCACCTGGCATCCGGTGGGATAAGGAGAGTTCGAGCACGATTGGATCGATACCTAAGTGCTCATGGGCAATGGTCCGGTAGGTCGCGCGAAAGCCGTGAGCAGTGATGTCGTACTCAGGCCAGATACGCTGAAAGGACTTGAGCATGGAGGTCGGATTGATGGGGCGCCCTGGATAGACCGGCGAGACAAACACCCAGCCTTTGCCTTCTTCATCCACCACGCGGGTTTTATGTAGCTCGCGCAACAGGACCAGAGCTTGTTCGGGTAACGGCACGATGTGCTTGCTCTTGTCCAGGTGCTTGGTCTTGCTCACTACGTAACGCCAATCGGCGCCGACCAAGTCGACATCTTCCCAGCGCATCTGCACCAGTTCGCCTGGTCGGACCGGCAACATGACCAGCAGGCGCATTGCGGCGGCAACGCTGCCGTCGTTGCAGTCATCAAGGCGCATAAGAAACCTGCCCAGGTCGGCTGGCCTTTCGATTGCCGGGTTGCTGGTCACGACATGGCGGATCTTCAACTCCTCAACGTTGCTAAGCGCCACATTACGTTCCACCCATCCGCGCCCCTCGGCAAAGCCCAGGACGGCACGGATGATAGTACGCACGCGCCGGGCCATGGCCATGGTGCGCCGGCGGCGCAACTCGTTGATGATCGTAGTGATGTGCTCCAACTTGATCTCGCTGATCGGTTTTTTGCCAATGGCAGGCAAGATGTGGTTGTTCAGCGCTCCGGTAAATCCCGAGATGGATTTTGTCACCAATTCGGCAGACTTGAATGCCAACCATTGCTCGGCCACGTACGCGAAGGTGCGCTCTTCATTGAGCAACTGTGCCTCGATCTTGGCAGTCTTGGCCTTGAGTGGAGCGATGTGGTTAGCCACGTCGCGGCGTGCGCCGCGGGCAATGTCGCGCGCCTCCTTGAGACCAATGTCGGGGTAAGCGCCGATGGAGAAGCGGTTTTCCTTGCCATGCAGCCGATACTTCAATCGCCAAACCTTGGAAGGGGGTTTGCCGACCTTGCTCGACGCCCTTACTTCCAAGTAGAGCCCAGGGACTTCGCCATCGGCGTGTTTGCCGGGCTCGGTCAGCGAGCGGATCAACGCATCGCTGAGTTTTCGTTTGAAAACAACCGCATTGTCTGGGGGCATCGGTGGGGGCATCCTTTTTAAGGAACCGAAATTTGCCCCCAATTATGCCCCCACGGGCTCTGGAATCCACTGGATTTAGACGGATGGCAGTAGACTTAAGTTATCAATAACTTGTTGTTATAAAACGTTTTTATGGAATTTAGTGGAATTCCATTACAGACTATCGGGGTCCCCAAAAAACATCTGAATCCGCGACCTCAACCACCGCTCCCCCGGATCATTGTCCTGCGAGCCGCGCCACGCCATGTGCAGTTCAAAGCTGCGCACCGGCAATGGCGGGTCTTCGGCGCGCAAGCCGCCTGCCGAGGTCAGTGCTTCAGCGGCGTAGTCCGGCACGGTGGCCAGGATGTCCGTGCCTGCGAGCAGCGTGCCCAACCCATTGAACTGCGGTACGGCCAGTACCACGTGGCGTTTGCGATCGAGTTTTTCCAGCTCTTCGTCGATAAAGCCGCTCAAGTCACCGGCAAACGACACCAGGGCATGAGGGCGGGCACAGAAGTCGTCCAGGCTCAAGGAGCCGGGCACGCTGTCGGCGCGCAGCAGTTTGGGCAGGCTGCGGCGCAGTACTTTGCGCTTGGCGTTGGCCGGCAGGTCGGCGGTGTAGCTGACGCCGATGGAGATTTCGCCGGAGGCCAGCAGGCCCGGCATCAGGATGTAGTTGACGCGGCGCACCACCAGCACAATGCCGGGGGCTTCCGCGCGCAGGCGTTTGAGCAGTTGAGGCAGCAGGGCGAATTCAACGTCATCGGACAGGCCAATGCGAAACACCGCAGTGCTGGTAGCAGGGTCGAACTCGGCGGCGCGGCTGACGGCGGTGGAGATCGAGTCCAGGGCCGGGGAGAGCAGGGCGAAGATCTCTACGGCGCGGGCCGACGGTTCCATGCTGCGGCCGGTGCGCACAAACAGCGGGTCATCGAACAACCCGCGCAGGCGTGACAGCGCCGCGCTGATGGCCGGCTGACCGAGGAAGAGTTTCTCGGCGGCGCGGGTCACGCTGCGCTCGTGCATCAAGGTTTCGAATACGATCAAGAGGTTAAGGTCGACACGACGCAGGTCGTTACGGTTCATCTTGTGTCCTGGAAGAGTCAGCGAACTTGACGAGAGCGGTCATATAGGAACAATGCCCGGCGTGAATCTTACGGGGAAAGGCTGGTACTCTGCACCGGCTAATTGAGTTTTCCTACAGGTCAATGGAGTTTTCCCACGACGCCTGAGGTCTATTCCTCACATGCGGAATCAATGACAGACATGTCGACTATTAACGGCGACCGGTGGCCTTACCTGGAAAGCCCAGATAGAGTTCATGGCATTAGAGGTTACTTTGGCGAGGTTTGCGATGTCCCGCACGATTCGTTTTCACAAGTTTGGTCCGGCCGAGGTGCTCAAGTGCGAAGAGCATGCAGCCGCACAGCCCGCGCCGGGCGAAGTGCAGGTGCGTGTCGAAGCGATTGGCATCAGCTGGTATGACATTTTGTGGCGCCAGAACCTGGCGTCTTCCCATGCACGTCTTCCTTCTGGCCTGGGCCATGAAATGGCCGGGGTCGTGGTAGCCCTGGGTGACGGCGTGGATGATCTGGCCGTGGGCGATAAAGTGGCCAGTTTTCCGGCCGAGAGCCCCAACGATTACCCGGTGTATGGCGAACAGATCGTCCTGCCCCGTTCGGCCCTGACCCGCTACCCGGACGTCTTGAGTCCGATTCAAGCGAGTGTGCATTACACACCGCTGTTGATTGCCTACTTTGCTTATATGGACTTGGCCCGGGTCAAACCGGGGCAATTTGCGCTGGTCACCGACGCCAGTCATTGCGCCGGTCCTTCGTTCGTACAACTGGGCAAAGCCCTGGGTGTGCGGGTGATCGCGGCGACCAAAAACAGTGACGAGCGTGAATACCTGCTGTCTCTCGGTGCGGAGAAGGTCATCGTCACCGAAGAACAGGACCTGCTGATGCAAATCAACAAGTTCACCGACAACCGCGGCGTTGACGTGGTATTCGATGGCTTGGGTGGCCCGCAGATGTCGCTGCTTGGCGATGTGCTGGCTCCGCGCGGCAGCCTGGTGCTGTATGGCCTGCAGGGCGGTAACCAGACCCCCTTCCCGGCGTGCGCGGCGTTCCAGAAGAATATTCAGTTCTTTGTGCACTGCATCGGTAATTTCACCGGAAAACCGGAACTGGGCATCATCCAGGACCAGGTTGCACTGCAACGTGCGTTGCGTGATATCAACCAGTTGACCGCTGACCGTGTGCTTGTGCCGCTGAAAACTACCGTGTTTCCGTTCAGCCAATTCGTCGAAGCGCACCGCTATATGGACGAATGCCCGTGCCGCGAGCGTGTGGCATTGCAGGTTGAAGCTGTTTGAGCTGTAGGAGTATTCGCAAATGAATGCTCCAGTCTCTCAACGAATGGGGCAAATGCGCCATTCGTCAGGGCTTAACCTGCGGGCGCCATAAGGTACCGTTCGGCGCATTAGCCCCCTGAATCCTGCTCTTGGTCCCTGACGCCGCGCTGAATCACAGCGCGGCGTTGTTGTGTGTGCGCTTTTTATGCAGCCACGCCTGTTCATCTGCACTGGTTTTTGGCCAAGTTCTGTATCTATTAATCATTATTCCAGCACTGATAATTACGCCTTCACTTTCATCTCAAGGATTGAGCAATGATTGATTCAATGACGCGGTCACCGCTAGTTATTCGAACTCTAGGCAGGGCTTCTGCGTGCGCAGCGCATAGGTGTTTCTATAAAAAGTCGCTAGCCCCTATATCGAAAAGTTGTTTTTAATGCTTTGTCGGAAGCTTCTTTAAAACGCTGGCTAAAACACTGTAGGAAACTGTAGGAATGGTCTTAAGGGTATTGGGAATATTAAATTATTTCATAAATATCAGCAGCTTGTGTGCGTGTGCTGGCTACTGGATGCTGGCCAAAGCCCCAGGGATTTGGCAACAGGCTGCTAGTGTTTATTTATCGACGCACGAGGCAGTGCGCGATTTTCCCACACGCAAAATAAGTCGAGCACGCACTGTCCAGCAGTTGCTTGAAACTGATCTTTCAACTCAGGTAGTAGAACTATGAGCACTATTCACGAGCAGGCGATGAACCATGTTTACCAACAAGTTCTGCAGCGTTTGATTGGGCACTTCAGTCGCTCCGGGCGAACGGCACTCCAGTTATTGGTACAGCGCATCGTTGTGGCGGCAGGGGGCATGGAGCAGGTGGGGGATTTCAAAATACTGTTGGCCCATGGCGGGGGTGAAGTCAGCAGCTACACCCTGGCGCTGTTGCGCGCCGCCCAGTTGAGCATTGCCGGGCGTGCGCCCCGTACCTTTCACCTGCGGGTCGCAACGCTGCGTCATACGGGCATCACGGAAAGCCAATTGGACACCCTCAATCGGGGCTATGGCCGTTTGTTCCTCCACGACGACCCGCGCGTGGAGTTGTTAATGGTGGAAAACCACGAGGTACAACCCTTCAATCACCTGCGCCCGGCCTCACCAGTGGCCCGAGACATCAGCCGGCGCGCCAGGTTGTTGATCGGGCACCTGAGTTCCGGCGACTGCCGCGCCATGCTGTGCAACGACACATACCTGGCCCTTGGAGACTTCTATCAGCGTGTCACCACCTGCAATGGCGGCGTTCATGCGCTGGTCAGCGGTGACTCCCCGCGCAAGCAAGGCCAGTTTCTCGCCTGGCTCAAGAAAGCCGCCGTGGGCGCCGGTATGCCGATAGCCAAAGGCCGCGCGCTATCGCTCAACGCATTGTTCGCCCGAATGGAGGAGTGGAGCAGCGGTTATTACCGTGATGCATTCGGCGACCACTATGTCGCCCATGACGATCCCAGCAAGGCCAGCCACCGCCACCTCGCCTACATCGGTGTGGCAGACCTGCTGGAGGACGTCGACCTGGGCTCATCGTCCTTGTTGACTGAGTTCATGGCCTACACCCCCGACCCGCTGGGTTTTCACTTCACGCACCCGGCTTATTCCAACCCGCTGTTGATGGCCCATTTGCGCGGGCTGCAGGCTGAGTGCCTGCGGGATCTGGACTACGCCGAGGGCGTCGAAGATTTTATCCAGCAGGCAACGCCGTACATGCTTGGCCTGCATATGCCCCAAGAACTGCTCGCCCAGGCCGGCACGGCTGAAGGGCGCTTGCTCTCAAGCACTTTTGCCGAGTCATTCTTCGGCCTGGATGAAACCCAACTGATCTGCCTGTTGTTTTCGCCGTTCATTCATCATGGTGAGCGCCTGGAAAGCTATTTGCGCCAGTGCCATCCGGGCATGCTGGTGGCGCTGCCGGAACTGCACAAGGTGCTTCAGGGCAAGCCGTCTGCCGATATGCTGCAACAGTGGGTCACGGACACCAGCGGCGTGCCCTTGCCGTTGTTGCAGCACCTGTATCGCAAACGTCCCCTTGTCGACGTCCATGGCGCACGGCGTGCCCCTGCAACCCACGGCGCCGTCCTGGCCGTGCATTCGTCCGGGCAATGACCCTGCGCGGCGAGCGTCAGGCGGACTTCGCGTATCAGGCGGTCTACCGCTACATGATTACCCTGATCAACGAGGTCAGTACTGATACCCGCGTAAAGCTGCCGTCATTGCGGCAGTTGGCCGGGCGCCTGAACGTGTCGATCTCGACGATCCAGTACGCCTATGCGTTGCTGGAAAAAGAAGGCCGTGTGTATTCGGTGGCCAAGTCCGGTTATTACGCCTGGCCCATGTCTGCCAACCCCTCGGCGTGGGCGGGTGGGGATTTGCTCGACCGCCTCTACGCGGCAGCCCGACGCCCCGGCATGGCCGTGCTCAGTGGCGATGAGCCCGCGTTGCTGGCCTCACTGGACACAGCCCTGCTGCGCCTGGAACGCGAACTGGTGCGCCAGTACCCGAAAAACTTGCAGCCCTGGTCCCAGCCGTACGGGGTCTGGGAATTACGGGCCGCATTGGCCGCACGTTACACCTCGTCGCCCACCCACTGCTGGCACGCCGACAATGTGTACATCGGTGCCGACCTGCGCGGCGTGCTGGACATCCTGATTGAAGTGCTGGGCCTGCGGGGCAGCACGGTCATCGTGGAGTCACCTTGTGACTGGCTCATCCTGCGCCTGTTCCAGGACGCAGGGGTGCGCATCCTTGAGTTGCCCTGGACACCCGAGGGTAGCCTGGACCGCCCGACCCTGGGGCGGCTGCTGCGCGACGAAGCGGTGCACCTGGTGATGTTCTCTTCCACGGTCAGCTTGCCTTCGGGGGTGACGATGTCGCTCTACGAGCGGCTGGAAGTGGCGCGGCTGCTGAGCCAACACGATTGCTGGCTGCTGGAAAACGACACCTTCGGCCGGCTGAGTTTCGATACGTCCCACACGGCGTTGCGCGATCTGGTGAACCCTGACCGGGTGATCGTGTTCTCTTCATTCGAAAAACTGCTCGGCTCGGAAGCCCCCTATGGTTTTTTGCTGGCGCGGCGCCTGGGCGTTGAGTTGCAGCGTCAATTCCTGTTGCGCTCATTTCGCTTGTCGTCGATTCGCCAACGTGCCATCGCCCGCTTACATCAAAGCGGGCGTTTCGATCAGCACCTGCGCACGCTGCGCCAACAGCTCGGCGAACAAGCGGTGCGGATGAGCCTGCGCCTGGAGCAACAGTTGGGAGGGCAGGTGAGTTTTCGAATGCCGGCGGCTGGGGCGGCGTTCTGGCTGGCCTCCACGCGTGCCGTGGATATGCGCCAGGTATTCCAGCGTTTGCTGGTACAGCAAGTGGTGGTTGCACCCGGTGAGCTGTTCAGCGTCAGCGGCTTGCATCACCAGAACCTGCGCGTGAGCCACACCTTCCATGGGCACCCTAATCTGGACATTGCCCTGGCGGCATTGAGCGACGCCTTGCGCCAGGCGCAGACTGGGTGAAATTTCTATTTGTGTTGTAGGATCGATACCGTCGCGCAGTAGTCCAACTCTCAGTAAACTGCCATTTTTCCACATCCTTCTTTCCGAGGTTTATGCATGACAATCAGTCCTTTTGCGGGCAAACCGGCGCCGGCCCAGTTGCTGGTGGATATCCCGCGACTGGTCACGGCCTACTACACCGGCCAGCCTGATGCAGCGATCTCCACCCAGCGCGTGGCCTTCGGTACGTCCGGGCACCGTGGCAGCTCGTTCGAGCTGAGCTTCAACGAATGGCACGTGCTGGCCATCAGCCAGGCGATCTGCCTGTATCGCGAAGCCCAAGGCATCAACGGGCCGCTGTTTGTCGGCCTGGACACCCACGCACTGTCGACGCCGGCCGGCGCCAGCGCCCTGGAAGTCCTGGCAGCCAACGGTGTGCATGTGATGCTCGCCGAAGGTGATGAATACACGCCGACCCCGGCAATTTCCCACGCCATTATTTGCTACAACCGTGGCCGTACCAGCGGCCTGGCCGACGGCATTGTCATCACGCCGTCCCACAACCCGCCGCAAAGTGGCGGCTACAAGTACAACCCGCCCAACGGCGGCCCGGCCGATACCCATGTGACCAAGTGGATCGAGGCCAAGGCCAACGAGCTGCTCGCCAACAAGCTGGCCGGGGTGAAGCGCATCTCCCATGCCCAGGCGCTCAAGGCCGACACAACCCACCGTCACGACTACCTCAATACCTACGTGGCGGACCTGGTCAACGTGATCGATATGGACGCGATCCGCAGCGCCGATCTGCGCCTGGGCGTCGACCCATTGGGCGGAGCAGGGGTGCGCTACTGGTCGGCGATTGCCGAGCATTACCGCCTGAACCTGGAGGTGGTGAATACCGAAGTCGATGCCACCTTCCGCTTTATGAGCGTTGACTGGGACGGTCAGATCCGCATGGACCCGTCCTCCAGCTATGCCATGCAGGGGTTGATCGGCCTCAAGGAGCGCTTCGACGTCGCCTTCGCCTGCGATCCGGACCACGACCGCCACGGCATTGTCACCCCGTCCGGCGGCCTGTTGGCGCCGAACAATTACTTGGCGGTGTCCATCGACTACCTGTTCCAGAACCGTCCTGACTGGCGCGCCGATGCGGCCGTGGGCAAGACCGTGGTCAGCAGCGGCCTGATCGATCGGGTGGCGGCCCGCATCGGCCGCCGTCTGTATGAAGTGCCGGTGGGCTTCAAGTGGTTTGCCGACGGCTTGTTCGAAGGTTCGTTGGGTTTCGGTGGGGAAGAAAGCGCCGGCGCGTCGTTCCTGCGTAAAGACGGCAGCGTGTGGAGCACCGACAAGGACGGCTTGATCCCGGCGCTGCTGGCGGCGGAAATGACCTCGCGCAAAGGCCAGGACCCAAGCCAGATCTACCGTGGCCTGACCGACGCCCTGGGCGAACCGTTCGCCATTCGTGTGGACGCCAAGGCCACGCCCGCGCAGAAAGCCTTGCTGGGTAAACTGTCGCCGGAGCAGGTGACCTCCACCGAACTCGCCGGGGAAGGCATCCAGCAGATCCTCAGCCACGCGCCGGGCAATAACCAGGCGATTGGCGGTTTGAAGGTGATGACCGAAAACGGCTGGTTTGCCGCACGGCCATCGGGCACCGAGGATATCTACAAGATCTACGCCGAAAGCTTTATTGGCGAAGATCACCTCAAGCAATTGGTGCAAGAGGCGCAAGTGCTGGTAGATGGCGCAATCAGCTCCAACTGACACAGTTGTAAAAAATGTGGGAGGGGCTTGCTCCCGATAGCGGTGCGACAGTTATTCAATCAGCTGACTGACACACCGCTATCGGGAGCAGGTCGCACCGTCCCTCCCACCTTTCGATCAGGCCAGATCGACCAATACGATCTCGCTGTCCTCAAGCGCCGTCACCCGCAACACCTGCTCATCCTCGACCGCCACGCCGTCTCGCGCCTGCGCACGCACGCCATTGACGTCAATCACACCCGTGGCCGGTACCAGATAGGCACGGCGGCCGCTGTCGAGTCGGTACTCAGCACTTTCGCCCGCCTTCAAATTGGCCGCCACCAGGCGCGCATCAGCACGAATGCGCAGGCTTTCGCTGTCACCGACCTTGCCGCTGGCCAGGGTCACAAAGCCCTCGCGCTCACCTTTGGGAAACGGCTTGGCTCCCCATGACGGCGGCAGCCCGGCTTCGTTGGGAATAATCCAGATCTGGAAAATCTTGGTCGGCGTGGCTTCCAGGTTGTATTCACTGTGGGCGATCCCGGTACCCGCGCTCATCACCTGCACATCACCGGCTTCGGTACGGCCTTTATTGCCCAGGTTGTCGGCGTGGCTGATCGCGCCTTCGCGCACATAGGTGATGATCTCCATGTCACGGTGCGGGTGCTGTGGAAAGCCGGTGCCTGGCGCGATGATGTCGTCGTTCCACACACGCAGGTTGCCCCAGTGCATGCGCTTGGGGTCGTGGTATTCGGCGAACGAGAAGTGATGATGAGCGTCAAGCCAGCCATGATGGGCGCCGCCCAGGGATTTGAAAGGTCGAAGTTCGAGCATGATTGCCTCCTGTTGATGACGGCATCATCCGTCAGCCCAACATCGATAAAAAGCGTAAAAAATGCCTGATTCCTATCAGCTAAATTGATTGGTTTGCGCTGCTTTGACTTTCAGTTCATCGCCTAACTGCATGACGCCACAGCAATTGGCTGGAACTGCGCGGCGTTTCCGGCGACCATGGCGCACCTGTCAAACCCAGCTCATCGCAGGAGTCCGCGTGCCGCAACACAAGCCTGATCTGCCCCCTGAACTGCGCCCACTGGCACAAATGCCGCTGTTGAAACGCCTCGCCGCCCGTTTGTTTGGCCACGGCCTGACCCGCTTGCGCGCACAGCACCGGTTTTCGTGGTTGCACGGGCAAGCCGATGGGTTTCGCAGTGGTCACGAAGCCGGCGTGGAGTATGGCTATCGCGAAGGCAAGGCCGATGGCATCGAAGAGGGCCGACAAGTCCTGTTGATTCGTGATTTCCGCCCGGATGAGCACCGAGCCCCCGGCATCGACGACAGCCTGTTCGACGATTGGCGGTTGCCCCTGACCGCCGACCTGAAAAAACGTCTCAAGGCCGACGTGGCGCGGTTGCTGCCGGCCCATGCCCAGCCCAGCGCGGCGCAATGGAAGATGATTTTCAGCGATACGCCTTCGACATCCGTCATTGCCGGGGCCGGGGCCGGTAAATCAACCTCGCTGGTACTGCGCATTTTGCTGCTCACCCATTATCTGGGCTTCGAGCTGAGCTCAATGACGGTGGTGACCTTTACCCGCGAGGCACGCAAGGACTTCATCCACAAGCTCATGCAAATGATGAGCTTGTGGGGCCAACCGCTTGATATGAAAGATGCCCAGGCGGTAGTGCGTACCTTTCACTCGCGCATCCTGCCGATGGTGCGCAGCCTGCCGGGCTTTGAGCGCCTGCAAGCGTTCGAAAACCTCAGTTCCGGCTTCGAAGACGCCGATAGCAACCCCTTCGACCTGCGCATCAATGACGCCCAGCGTCAGCAGATGAACGCCTGTTATCACCGGTTGCAGGGCGAGCACCCGCGTTTCAGCGAGCTGATCGCACCGCTGGCTCGTCAGGGCCTGCAGCTAAAGGAGCTGGAGCGTGACCATCCGGATGTACAGAAACGTGCGGCGGTCACCGAACTGGCGGCCAAGCGCGATGAAGAGCTGTGCGATGTGATCGAGGACCTGTGGTTCCGCGCCGGCGCCTGGCCGATCAAGGGGATTGAGCCCAACCGTCAGACCGTGGAGGTCAATGGCGCACAGTTTCACTGCCACGGCTATATCCCCGAATTGGATGCCTGGGTGGTGCTGGGCTTTGATCCACGGGAAAACCCTCAGCTCAGCCGACCGAATGCCAAGCTGTCGGTACGCGCGGAATGGGCGGTAAAGCGCACCCTGTTTCAAGCTTTCTGTCGTAAGCCGCTGATTTGGTTCGAGAGTTATGAATCATCCGGCCGTCTTGCGAGCGGCCTGGCGGGAGATGCCAGCGCCGGGCCGGGCTTTGATTACAAGGTCAAAGGTGAGTTGGCCAGCGCACCGTTGCTCGACAGCTTTGTCATGGCGGCCGGCTTCATTGAGAACCTCGGCCTGGACGTGCCCACCGCCGTGGGCCGGATGAGCTTTGCCAAAGACGATCCGGACCGCTTCTTCTTCGAGGCCCTGAGCATTTTCTGGAAGGCCCTGGAAGATCACTTGCTCGACCAATCGCCGCCGATCATGACGTATAACCGCATGTTCTCGTTATTTGGCGAAAACACCCCGGAAAACCTCAAGTTGCTCAGCGATCCGTTGCTGCGCCCCTTGTCGCACCTGATGATCGACGAGTTCCAGGACGTGTCGCCGCAGATCGTCTCGTGGCTGCGGGCCAGCTTGCGCGAAATCCGTAGCCGGGGCCCGGCGATGCACGTGGGGCGTGGCGCACAGCATTCTTCGCTGCTGTGCGTCGGGGATGACTGGCAGTCGATCTATGGCTGGCGCGGCAGTTCGCCGAAATACTTCATGCAATTCAACACAGAATTCCCCGCACCGAGTACCACCCGCGTAATGCTCGGCGAGAACTACCGCAGCCATCAGCACATCATTGATGCAGCCGAGCATATTGTGCGGGCCGCCCCGGCGATTCCCGGCAAGAAGGCCAAGGCCAGCGGCACGCCCAAGGCGCTGGAGCCGGTCAAAGTGTTTGCGCGTGATGACGCAGCGCTGGGCCGTCGATTGCTGGAGCACTACCAAAAGGGTGATTCGATATTAATGCTGTATCGAAAAAGCAGCGATAAGCTGTTGATTCAAGAGCATATTCAGTCAGTAGTTAATGTGGATTCCAGCTTGCCGCCTCAAGCGCGCAGGCTCAAGCAATTGACCTACCACAGCGCCAAGGGGCTGCAGGCCGATGCGGTCTTTCTGCTTGGGGATTGCCAGCACGTGACCCGTTCGCCCTACAAGAATCAGGTGTATCGCATGGCGGGTCTGGGCAAGGACGGCGACAGCGAGCCGTATGACACGGCGCAACAGGACGAGGTGCTGCGCCTGGCCTACGTCGGCATTACCCGGGCCGTCAGCCAGTGCTACTGGTATGTGGAAAAGCCCGAAGGCCAGGCTGTGAATGTGCCCAGGGCTTCGGAACGGGTCGATGGAAAAAAGGCATTTTTCGATGACCAGCGCGGCTGAAAGCCGCACCGGCTCTACTGTGGGAGCAACTGTCCGGATGAGGTGTGGGCGTTCCCGCCTTCACCTCACGCCCGCAACGACAACGGCGGTACAAAGGACGCCAGCTCGTCTTCCACCGCTTCAATGATGCGCTCCACATCGGCGGCATTCATCACCGTGGCACAGGGGATGCCGGCGATGGCAATCAGGGTTTCGCCGCTGGCGCGGTCGAACAGGCGGGCGACCATACTGCCGGGCGCGTCCATGCTGCCCTCGAAGCCCATCGGATGGAAATGCCAGCGCATCAACTGGCAGGCGTTGGGGAACGTCACTTTGTTCATGTTGCCCACCTTGTTCATTGAGCGCTTCCTTTAGCTCGCGGCAGGGAGCCATGACCGTCAGTGGTCGTGGCGTCGGAGCTTTAAAAATAGCATTCGTTCGCAAACGCGAGTCGAGTTTTTTTGCCCCGTTCGGCGGTTGTTTTGCATAAGGTTGATGCAGGTCAAGCCCTGCTCAGGATTGGGCACAGTGCCATTACTCTGCGGTCGCAATTGGCCGTTGTCGGCACTGTGGAATTTCGGCAAGCTCCACGGTTTACCCAGCGCAGAACCGCCCATGCCCGACATCGCCGCCGCCGATGATTGCCAGCACACCCACGCCACGCGTGAGCTGGTGTTGCGCCACCATCTGTGTTGGCGCCACCGCGACTTGGACGGGGTAATGTCCTACTACCACCCGGACATCCAGTACCACGACTTTTTCCAGAACCGTGTCATTGGTTACGCCGACCTGCGTGAGTACCTGCACGCCAGCATGCCCCGTGAGGCCGATGAGGCCATTGAGCACACCGATCGCATCCGTGCCGAGGGCGACACCGCCTTCATCCAGTACCGCATCACGTTGCGGGGCGGCCAGGGGCTGGTGTCGTTTCGTACCAGCGAAGCCATTACCGTGCGCGACGGGTTGATCTGGCGGGTCAATGAATACGCGTCACTGGTGCATGAGCAGCCCACCCAGGCCTTGCGCCCCACGGTCAGCCGCCTGGGCCTGTCGCCCCAGCAATTGGGGCACATGGCCAAGGACCTGCAGCAGTACTTCGAGCGCAGGCAACCCTACCTGGACCCCGAATTGGATTTGCAGCGCGTCGCCAAGGAGTGTGGCTACAGCCGAAACCAGATTTCCTATCTGCTCAACCAAGTGCTGGGGCAAAGCTTTTACCGCTACGTCAACCAGGCCCGGCTCCAGCACTTGCTGGCAGCGCTGGATGACGCCACACCGCCGATAAAGGTCGACGACCTGGCCTTCGCCGCCGGTTTCAATTCGTTGTCGGCGTTCTACAGCGCCTTCCGCCAGCACACCGGGCAGTCGCCCAAAGCCTACGTCAAGCAAATTTCCCTGCGTGCACGCGCGCAAGACAGCGAATAACCCCGCGCTCTAGGATCCCCTCTATCGAAATGAGGTAGGGGAGCCTGGCATGCCGCAATGGCGCAACATCAGTTTATGGATGGATCAACTGGACGACCCGCTGGTGGCTCGGCCGTGCCTTGAGCATGACTTGGACGTCAACGTGGCCATTATCGGCGCCGGTTACACCGGGCTATGGACCGCCTACTACCTCAAGCGCCAGGCGCCTGAGTTGACCATCGCGATTATCGAGGCGCAAACCGCCGGTTTTGGTGCCTCGGGGCGCAACGGTGGCTGGCTGATGGGTAACCTGCTCGGCGAAGATCGGCTGCTGGCCGGCTTGCACGCCGAAGCGCGCCGCGCCTCGTTCGATCTGCTGCACGGCATCCCCGACGAAGTGGCGCAGGTACTGGCCCGCGAAGGCATCGACTGCGACTACCGCAAGGGGGGCGCCCTGTACTGTGCCGCGCGCTACCCCGAGCAAGAAGCCAGCCTGCGCGCCTATCTGCACAAGCTCTATTGCCAGGGCCTCACCGACGCCGACTACCGCTGGCTGAGCCCGCAGCAGTTGGCCGAACAGCTCCGCATCGCCAGGCCCTATGGCGGTATCTATGCACCCCATGTCGCCACGATTCAGCCGGCCAAGCTGGTGCGCGGCCTGGCGCGGGTGGTGGAACGCATGGGCGTGAAGATTTATGAAAACAGTCCGGTAACCCAGTGGCAGTCCGGCGGCCTGCGCACGGCGAAGGCCAGTGCGCGCGCGGTGTGGGTGGTACCGGCCGTCGAGGGCTATGCCAACACGTTGCCGCCCTTGGGCCGCTACCAATTGCCGGTGCAAAGCCTGATCGTCGCCACCGAGCCGTTGCCGGCCAGCACCTGGGACGAGATTGGCCTGAGCCACGGCCAGGCCTTCGGCGAAAGCAGCCGCCAGGTCACTTATGGCCAGCGCACGGCGGACAACCGCCTGGTATTCGGCGCCCGTGGCGGCTATCAGTTCGCCGGACAGTTGCGCCACAACTTCGATCTGACCGACAGCGAAGTCGAGCTGCGTCGCTACCTGTTCAGTGAGCTGTTCCCACAGTTGAAAAACGCACGGATCAGCCATTCGTGGGGCGGCAATCTCGGCATGTCGCGCCAATTCCGGCCGCACATGCTCTGTGATCAACAGTCCGGCATCGCACTGGCTGGCGGGTATGGCGGGGAGGGCGTCGGCGCTGCCAACCTCGGCGGTCGCACCCTGGCGGACTTGATCCTCGGGCGCGATACAGCGCTGACCAAACAGCCCTGGGTCATTCGCGAACGTGGTCTCGACGCGCTCAAGGCCTGGGAACCCGAGCCCTGCCGCTGGCTGGGCTACAACGCGATCATTCGCAGTTTTGTCCATGAAGACCAGGTGCTGGCCAACCCCAACTCCGCCCCGTGGCGTCGCAAATGGGCGACCGGCGTGGCCGGGTTCATGGAAGGTTTCATGCACTGAGCCGTTTCACTCACACGAGAACACCCATGAGCATATACAAGCCGGCGATGCACTGATGTTGCCGGCCAACAGCACGGGCGTGTGGGATATCCAGGAAACCGTGCGCAAGACCTACGTATTGATTCTGTAACGCTTTGATCCTTGATCGCCTGCCATAAAAACAGCCCTAAAACCGCCAGGAAATCGAACCATGAAAGCCATTGCCCTGTTGCCCTTGATGTTGCTGGCCTCTGTCAGCCAGGCCGCCGAGACGGTGAAAATCTATAACTGGTCCAGCTACATCGCCCCGGATACCACGAAGAACTTCCAGAAACAGACCGGGATCGGTTTCAGCTACGACGTGTATGACAGCAACGAAACCCTCGACGGCAAGCTGATGACCGGTAACTCCGGCTATGACGTGGTGTTTCCTTCCAACCACTTCATGGCCCGGCAGATTCAGGGTGGCGCGCTGAAAAAGCTCGACAAGAGCCAGTTGCCCAACTGGAAAAACCTCAACCCGGTGCTGCTCAAGGCCTTGGAGAACAATGACCCGGGCAATGCCCACGGTTTCCCGTACCTGTGGGGCAGTACCGGCATCGGTTACAACATCGACAAGGTCAAGGCGGTGCTTGGGGACGATGCCCCCGTGAATTCCTGGGACCTGATTTTCAAGCCCGAATACATGCAAAAGCTCAGCAAGTGTGGCGTGGCCATCCTCGATAACGGCCCGGAATTGTTGCCCATCGCCCTCAATTACCTGGGCCTTGAGCACCACAGCAAGAACCCCGAGGACTACAAAAAGGCCGAAGCCCTGCTGATGAAAGTGCGGCCGTATGTGGCGTACTTCCACTCCTCGAAATACACCGGTGACCTGGCCAATGGCGATATCTGCGTGGCTGTCGGCTTCTCCGGCGACGTGCTGCAGGCCCAGAGCCGCGCCACCGAAGCCAACAATGGCGTGAAGATCGGTTATCAGATCCCCAAGGAAGGCGCCGCGATCTGGTTCGACATGGTGGCCATGCCCGCCGACGCGCCGGATGCAAAGGCCGGCTACGCCTTTATGGATTACCTGCTGGAGCCCCAGGTCATGGCGGAGATCACCAACGCCGTGCACTACGCCAACGGCAATAGCGCGGCGGACAGCCTGGTCAACCCTGAAATCAAAGGCGACACCAAGGTCTACCCCAGCGCGGACATGATGGGTAAGTTGTTTGCCCTGCAAGCCATGCCGCTGAATATCGACCGGATTCGCACGCGAGTCTGGAACACCATTCGCATGGGGCGCTGAAAAACCATCTGTCTTGATGGGTTTGATCGTTCCCCGCCTGGCGGGGGAACGATCTCAGGGGTTTTCCAAGTCATGCCCCAGCGACTGGATAAACAACGAAAACAACTCCGGTTGTGACGATATGTCCAGCTTCGCGTACAGGTGCCTGCGGTGCACTTTTACCGTGTCCGGCGAGATATTCAGGCGCTCGGCCATGGCTTTGGAAGAAAACCCGCGCAGTACCAGCCGGGCGATTTCCAGTTCGCGCTCCGACAGCACACCGCTGCCGAACTGGCTCAATGCATCCCTGATCTGGCTGTCCATGGCCGGCACCCGTTGAGTGCTCTGTTGCCAATGCTGTTGCATCAGCGGCAGCACCCAGGCCGCAAGCGTAGTCAGCAAGCCTGCCTCTTCGCCGCTGAAGCGCCGCTGCATGCCCAGCGACAGTGACAGCGTGCCGGTACCCGGCAGTTGCAGGATGAACTGCACCTCGTCTTCCAGCACGTTGTCGTGAAAGTAGTTGAGGAAGTACTCACTCTGGCGAAAATGATCCGGCGCCACTTCTTCCAAGCGATACACGCCGCTGGCATTGCCTTCACGGCACGCCTGGTAGAAGGGGTCGAGCAGGTACAGGCCATTGAGGTACACCAGCATCGAAGCGGGTTTGCTGGTGGGCTGGGCGTCGTACTCTTCCAGGGCCCGGGGTGGGCCATCCAGGGGGTAGAAGATCGCCAGGGCGTTATCGAAGGGCACGCACTGGTGCAGCAACAACACCAACGGTTTCCAGAAACGCTCGGTGCCGATATGCGAGACGGTGCGGCCCAGGCCGGCGTGCATGCCGACTTCGCGAAACAGGCTCATATGACAGGCTCCCGCCACCCAAAGATCGGCCCAGGGTTCGGCTTTTGCCGCAGGCCGTCAAGGGGAGTACGCCAATAGGGGAATTGGCTGACATAAACGCAGCGTTTAATTTCACCATTATTCAGCGGGAAACATATCCCGCCAACACATCATTTTTCGTTTCTGCCTCACACCAAGAACAACGACAGAGGATAACGATATGAGCACTTCCCCCACGCTTGACGGCGTGCTGAAACCCACCCTGAGCGTCTTCGATGTGGTGACCATCACGGTTTCCGCCGTGACACCCGCCAGTTCGGTCTTCGTGATCGCACCGTTCGCCATCCAGCAGGCCGGCAGCGGGGTGTTCCTGGCGTTTGTGATGGCCGGTTTGCTCGCACTGATGTTCGCCTTTTGCTACGCCGAACTGGGCCGCGCCCATAACAGCGCCGGTGGTGAGTATGTGTATGCCAAGCGCGTGTTCGGCGGCATGGCCGGCTATGCGACCTTCCTCACCGTGCTGGTGATGCTGCTGTTTATCCCGCCGGTATTGGCCACTGGCGCCGCGACCTACCTCAACAACGCCTTGGGCACCCGCTTTGATTCACAAACCGTCGCCCTGGTGATCGTGGCATGCAGCTACGCCTTGGGCGTTCTCAATATCAAGCTCAATGCGTGGATCACCGGCACGTGCCTGCTGCTGGAAGTGGCGGCGTTGCTGGTCATCGTGTTTATCGGCTTCGGCAACCCGGTGCAGCCCGCGAGTGTGTTGTTCCAGCCGCAGATCGTCGAGAACGGCGTACTGCACCTGGCGCCCTGGGCCCTGGTAATCGGTGCGGTGGGCATCGGCCTGTTTTCCTACAACGGTTACGGCACCGCAGTGTTGCTGGCCGAAGACATGAAATGCGCCGGCAAAGGCGTACACAAGGCGGTGCTGTGGTCCCTGGGGCTGGTGGTGATCATCGAACTGGTACCGATCACCGCGCTGTTGATCGGCGCGCCCTCCCTGAGCGCGATGATCAGCAGCCCCGACCCTATCGGCTACCTGCTCACCAGCCACGGCAATGAAACCCTGTCGCGGCTGGTCAGCGCGGGGATCTTCCTGTCGGTGTTCAACGCCATCGTCGCCATCGTCATCCAGATCGGCCGCGTGGTGTTCAGCAGCGGGCGCGATGCGCTCTGGACACCCAGCATCAACATCCTGTTCACGCGGATCCACCCGCGCTGGGATTCGCCCTGGCTGGCTACGCTGTTCCTGGCGATCCCCTCGGCGCTGCTCAGTTTCAGCTCGAATTTGGCCGACCTCACGTCGTTCAGCGTGTTGCTGATCATATTGGTGTACCTGGTGGTGGCGCTGAGCGCACTGATGAGCCGTGCGCTGCTGCGCGACCGCGAGCATCCCTATCGCATGCCGCTGTGGCCGTTGCCCGCGTTGCTGGCGGTACTGGGCGCGGGGTACCTGTTGATCACGTTGGTCATGGCGGCCTCGGTGCGCGACATCATGGTCATCCTCGGCTTGCTGGCCGTGTCGGTGATTTTCTATTGCATCAGCGGCCGGTCGAGTCCGGTCTTCCAGAAACTGTAAGGAGTGGGTATGCGCGCACGTCAATTGGGCATCACGTTGGGGCTGGGTACGCCCGGTGAGTTGAATGCAATCACCGATGTGCCGGGCGTCCGGGTCGGCCACAGCACACTCAAGACGCGTATCAACGGCAAACACGTGCGCACCGGCGTCAGCGTGGTCCAGCCGCGCGCCGGCGAGGCGCGGCAACAACCGTGTTTCGCCGGTTACCACGTGCTCAACGGTAATGGCGATGCCACCGGCCTTGAATGGATCCGCGAAGCCGGGCTGTTGACCACGCCGCTGGCCATCACCAACACCCACAGCCTGGGCATTGTGCGCGACACCCTGATCGCCCTGGAGCGCGAACGCCTGGCGGACCCGGCGGTGTACTGGTGCATGCCGGTGGTGATGGAGACTTACGACGGCCTGCTCAACGATATCTGGGGTCAACACGTCAAGCCTGAGCACGTGCGCCAGGCGCTGCACAACGCCGAGACCGGCCCCGTGCAGGAAGGCGCGGTGGGTGGCGGTACCGGGATGATCTGCCATGAGTTCAAGGGCGGTATTGGCACCGCGTCGCGACGTTTACCGGCGGAGCAGGGCGGTTGGACCGTTGGCGTGCTGGTGCAGGCCAACCATGGCAAGCGCCAGGAGCTGCGGGTCGACGGCTACCCGGTGGGGCGCCAACTGATGGGCATTGCCTCGCCCTTCGCCGAACGCGGCACGCCGGGCATGGGCTCGATCGTGGTGGTCATTGCCACTGACGCGCCCCTGTTGCCGCACCAGTGCCAGCGCCTGGCACAACGCGCATCCATTGGCATCGCCCGCACCGGCGGCGGTACCGAGGACTCCAGCGGCGACCTGTTCCTGGCCTTCGCCACCGGCAACAGGGACCTGCCGCCGGCGGATTACGCGCGTGCAGGCCTGCCGTTCAGCAGCACGTTGCAGATGCTCAACAACGACCATATTTCGCCGCTGTTCAGCGCGGCGGCCGAGGCGGTGGAGGAGGCGATCATCAACGCCATTCTGGCCGGGGAGGACATGACCACCGATGACGGCGTACGGGTGCCGGGCCTCACGGGCGACACGCTGTTGCAGGCATTAAAAAACAGCGGTTGGAGTGTGCCCCGGTAATGACGAACAACCTGATCGTTAGTTGAAGGAGTGGCTGTTTAATATTGCCAATGCCACCGTGGCAATAGAGTGGATCCCATTATTCGTGACGTCGCTGAAGTTACGCGGCGTTAGCGATATTTAATATTTAAATACGAGCCCGGTGTTTTTTGTTGGACAAAATCCGAGTGCCCCAATAAATACGGCACCCGACTTCCCTAAGTTGTCGGATGGCGCGTTTTTAACCTTGGAAATAGAGGTGGACGAAAGATTTCAAGTTGTGTCAGTTTCGTGACGCCTTCAAAAGAGGCGAGTGATAGGACGATCTCGCCAGCGGGGTTCCTATCGATCAAAGACTGATGCACTTGCACACAAGGAAGTACGTTTATGTCAAAAGTAAAAGACAAGGCTATCGTGTCGGCGGCGCAAGCCAGCACCGCTTACGCGCAAATCGATAGCTTCAGCCATCTGTATGACCGTGGCGGCAACCTCACGATCAATGGCAAACCCTCCTACACCGTCGACCAGGCAGCCACCCAGCTGCTGCGCGACGGTGCCGCGTACCGGGACTTCGACGGCAACGGCAAGATCGACCTGACCTACACGTTCCTCACCTCGGCCTCCTCGAGCACCCTGAACAAACACGGCATTTCGGGCTTCAGCCAGTTCAGCGCGCAGCAGAAGGCCCAGGCCGTGCTGGCCATGCAATCCTGGGCAGACGTGGCCAACGTCGCGTTCACCGAGAAAGCCAGCGGCGGTGACGGCCACATGACCTTCGGCAACTACAGCAGTGGCCAGGACGGCGCGGCGGCCTTCGCCTACCTGCCCGGCACCGGCGCGGGCTACGACGGCACCTCGTGGTACCTGACCAACAACAGCTACACGCCGAACAAAACCCCGGACCTGAACAACTATGGCCGGCAGACGCTCACCCACGAAATCGGCCACACCCTGGGCCTGGCTCACCCCGGCGACTACAACGCCGGCGAAGGCGCGCCCACCTACAACGACGCGACCTATGGACAGGACACGCGCGGCTACAGCCTGATGAGTTACTGGAGCGAGAGCAACACTAACCAGAACTTCAGCAAAGGCGGGGTCGAGGCCTATGCCTCGGGGCCGTTGATCGACGATATCGCGGCGATCCAGAAGCTCTACGGCGCCAACTACAACACCCGTGCCGGTGACACCACCTACGGTTTCAACTCCAATACCGGGCGTGATTTTCTCAGCGCCAGCTCCAACGCCGACAAGCTGGTGTTCTCGGTGTGGGACGGTGGCGGCAATGACACCCTGGACTTCTCCGGGTTCACCCGGAACCAGAAGATCAACCTCAATGAAACCGCGTTCTCCGACGTCGGCGGCCTGGTGGGCAACGTGTCCATCGCCAAGGGCGTCACCGTGGAGAACGCCTTCGGCGGCGCGGGCAACGACCTGATCATCGGCAACAACGCGGCCAACGTGATCAAAGGCGGGGCCGGCAATGACCTGATTTATGGCGGGGGTGGTGCCGACCAATTGTGGGGCGGCGCGGGCAGCGACACCTTTGTGTTCGGCGCCAGTTCCGATTCCAAGCCAGGGGCTGCAGACAAGCTCTTCGACTTCACCTCGGGCTCGGACAAGATCGACCTCAGCGGCATCACCAAAGGCGCCGGCCTGAGCTTCGTCAATGCGTTTACCGGGCATGCCGGCGACGCGGTCCTGACCTATGCGGCAGGCAGCAACCTGGGTACCTTGGCGGTGGACTTCTCCGGGCACGGCGTGGCGGACTTCCTCGTCACCACCGTCGGCCAGGCGGCAGTCAGCGACATCGTCGCGTGATACAAGGGCGCGGCGCTTGCGCGTCGCGCCTTCACGAGGGAGCGTGCGGATGCAGCGTTTTTTCAATTGGATCGCCTGCGGGTTGCAGGTGATGTTCGTGTCGGCAGGAGCCCACGCAATGGCGAGCAGTCTTGTTTTACCCACCACGGCCCAGTTGGCCGGGCATTGGCAGTTGCACCAGCAGGGCCAGGTGTGCGCCCTGGACCTGCTCGAACAGGCGAATGCGCTGGGCGGTGACGTCGCCTGCGCCGAACAGTGGCTGGGAGAAAAACCCCTGACCTGGTCACCTACGCCGGACGGCATCTGGCTGTTCAACGCCGTGGGCAGCGGCATCGCACACTTGAATCGCCAGAAGGGCGGTAGTTATCAGGCGCGTAATAAAACCGGCGACGTTATTGAACTAAAACGAATGCCTTAGTTATCGCTATACGCGTATTACTCGATTTTATTAGTTGCTCGGCCTGTATCTGGGGCTCGGGCAGCTTATGCGTGCAATCCGGTTCAAGGAAGATCAACACCTATGGCCAAGCCCCCTGTTGCTGCTCCTTTATTCAAGGCGCTGGGTGAATATAAAAGCATCTTGATCAGTATTGGCTGCTTCACCGCCTTGATTAACCTATTGATGCTGGTGCCGTCGATTTACATGCTGCAAGTGTATGACCGCGTGCTGTCCTCCCAGAACGAAACCACCCTGGTGATGTTGACGCTGATGGTCGTGGGCTTTTTTGCATTTATTGGCACACTTGAAGTGATCCGCAGTTTTATCGTGATCCGCATCGGCAGCCAGTTAGAGCGGCGTTTCAACCTGCACGTGTACAAGGCCGCGTTCGAACGCAACCTGCAACGCGGCCAGGGGCATGCCGGGCAATCCTTGGGCGACCTGACCCATATCCGTCAATTCATCACCGGGCCGGCGCTGTTCGCGTTCTTCGATGCCCCGTGGTTTCCCCTCTACCTGTTGGTGATTTTCCTGTTCAACGTATGGCTCGGCGTACTGGCCACCGCCGGTGCGCTGCTGCTGATCGGCCTGGCCTGCCTGAACGAATACCTGACCAAAAAGCCTTTGGGCGAGGCCAGTGGTTTTTCCCAGCAATCCACCCAGCTGGCCACCAGCCACTTGCACAACGCCGAGACCATCCAGGCCATGGGCATGCTCGGCGCGCTGCGCCAGCGCTGGTTTGCCGTGCATGCGCAGTTCCTGGGGTTGCAGAACCGTGCCAGTGACACCGGTTCTGTGATCAGCTCGCTGAGCAAGTCCCTGCGCCTGTGCCTGCAATCGCTGGTGCTGGGCCTGGGTGCGCTGTTGGTGATCCGTGGCGACATGACCGCCGGGATGATGATCGCCGGTTCGATCCTGATGGGCCGGGTACTCAGCCCCATCGACCAGTTGATCGCGGTGTGGAAGCAATGGAGCTCGGCCAAGCTGGCCTACCAGCGGCTGGACGAACTGCTGCGCGAATTCCCGCCGCACGTGGAGCACATGGCGTTGCCGGCGCCGAACGGGCAGATAAGTGTCGAACACGTCAGCGCGGGCCCACCGGGGCATCGTTTGGCCAGCTTGCATCAGGTCAGCTTCAACCTCGGCGCCGGCGAAGTGCTCGGTGTCTTGGGCGCTTCCGGTTCCGGCAAATCCACCCTGGCCCGCGTGCTGGTGGGTGTGTGGCCAACGCTGGCGGGCACCGTGCGCCTGGACCGCGCGGACATCCATCGCTGGAACCGCGACGACCTCGGCCCGCATATCGGCTATCTGCCCCAGGACATTGAGTTGTTCAGCGGCAGCATCGCCGACAATATTGCGCGTTTTCGCGAGGCTGACCCTGAGTGTGTGGTGAAGGCGGCACAACAAGCCGGCGTGCATGAACTGATCCTGCGCTTGCCCCAGGGTTACGACACGGTGCTGGGCGACAACGGCGGCGGCCTGTCCGGCGGCCAGAAGCAGCGCGTGGCCCTGGCGCGCGCGCTGTACGGCGGGCCGCGCTTGATTGTGCTGGATGAGCCCAACTCCAACCTCGACACCGTCGGCGAGGCCGCGCTGGCCAGCGCCATCGTACAGATGAAGGCCCAGGGCAGCAGCGTGGTGCTGGTGACCCATCGCTCCTCGGCGCTGGCCCAGGCCGACAAATTGCTGGTGCTCAACGAAGGGCGCCTACAGGCGTTCGGGCCGAGCCAGGAGGTGCTGCGTGCCTTGTCCGGCCAGCAGGAAGCGCCAAAAGACAAGCCCGGCGTCAGTTTCAGTCGTCAGTACTCAGCCGCAAGGAAGCCCGGCGCATGAACAGCCTCACTGTTGAACCCCCTTTCAAAGAACGCGATGCCGGTTTTTTTGCCCGGATGGGCTGGCTGCTGACCGTGGTCGGCGCTGGCGGGTTTTTCCTCTGGGCCAGCCTCGCGCCGCTCGATCAAGGCATCCCGGTGCAGGGCACGGTGGTGGTGTCGGGCAAGCGCAAGGCCGTGCAAACCCTCAGCCCCGGCGTGGTCAGCCGTATTCTGGTGCGCGAGGGCGAATGGGTGAAGCAAGGCCAGCCGCTGTTTCGCCTCGACCAGACCCAGAGCCAGGCCGATGTGCACTCGCTGCAAGCCCAATACCGCATGGCCTGGGCGAGCGTGGCGCGTTGGCAGAGCGAACGGGACAACAGCGCCGGCATCCGCTTTCCCGCCGAACTGAGCAGTAACCCCGACCCCGCATTGGCGTTGGTGCTGGAAGGCCAGCGCCAACTGTTCAGCAGCCGCCGTGAAGCCTTCGCCCGTGAACAGGCGGGTATTCGCGCCAATATCGACGGCGCCACCGCGCAACTCAATGGCATGCGCCGTGCCCGCAGCGACCTGACCGCCCAGGCGCAATCGCTGCGTGACCAACTGAGTAATCTGCAACCATTGGCCGACAACGGCTACATCCCGCGTAACCGCTTGATGGAATACCAGCGCCAGTTGTCCCAAGTGCAACAGGACCTGGCGCAGAACACCGGTGAAAGCGGTCGGGTGGAGCAGGGCATCCTCGAATCGCGCCTCAAGTTGCAGCAGCACAGCGAGGAGTACCAGAAGGAGGTACGCAGCCAATTGGCCGACGCGCAACTGCGCAGCCTGACCCTGGAGCAGCAACTCACCTCGGCCGGGTTCGACTTGCAGCACAGCCAAATCAATGCGCCCGCCGATGGGGTTGCGGTCAACCTCGGCGTGCACACCGAAGGCGCCGTGGTGCGGGCCGGCGAAACCCTGCTGGAAATCGTGCCCCAGGGCACGCGCCTGGAAGTGGAGGGGCACTTACCGGTGCATCTGGTGGACAAGGTCGGTACACACTTGCCGGTCGACATTCTCTTCACGGCCTTCAACCAGAGCCGTACCCCGAGGGTGCCGGGGGAGGTCAGCCTGGTTTCCGCCGACCAGATGCTCGATGAAAAAACCGGCGCGCCCTATTACGTGTTGCGCACCACCGTCAGCGAGGCCGCACTGGAGAAACTTCAGGGCCTGGTGATCAAGCCCGGCATGCCGGCCGAGATGTTCGTGCGCACCGGCGAACGCTCGCTGCTCAATTACCTGTTCAAGCCGCTGCTCGACCGCGCCGGCTCCGCGTTGACCGAGGAATGAACATGAAACCGGTGTTTATCGCCTTGTTGTTGACCTGCACCAGCGCCCAGGCCGCCATGGGCCCGTTCGATGTGTACGAGCAAGCCTTGCGCAACGACCCAGTGTTCCTCGGCGCCATCAAGGAGCGCGACGCGGGCCTGGAGAACCGCACCATCGGCCGCGCCGGCCTGCTGCCCAAGCTGTCTTATAACTACAACAAGGGCCGCAACAACTCCGAGGCGCATTTGCCGGACGGGCGCGGCGGCAGCTACCGCGACGACCGTAACTACAACAGCTACGGCTCCACCTTCAGCTTGCAACAGCCATTGTTCGACTACGAAGCCTACGCCAACTATCGCAAGGGCGTGGCCCAGGCGCTGTTCGCCGACGAGAGTTTTCGCGACAAGAGCCAGGCGTTGCTGGTGCGGGTACTGACCTATTACACCCAGGCGCTGTTTGCCCAGGACCAGATCGACATCGCCCGCGCCAAGAAGAAAGCCTTCGAGCAGCAGTTCCAGCAGAACCAGCACCTGTTCCAGCAGGGCGAGGGCACCCGCACCGATATCCTCGAAGCCGAGTCGCGCTATGAGCTGGCCACCGCCGAAGAGATCCAGGCGCTGGATGAACAGGACGCCTCGTTACGAGAATTGGGCGCGCTGATCGGCGTGCAGAGCGTCAACATCCACGACCTGGCGCCGCTCAACCAAGGCTTTGCAGCGTTTACGTTAACCCCGGCCAACTACGACAGTTGGCATGCCCTGGCGATCGGCAATAACCCCACGCTGGCGTCCCAGCGCCAGGCCCTGGAAGTGGCGCGCTATGAAGTGGAACGCAACCGCGCCGGGCACCTGCCCAAGGTCACGGCGTATGCCAGCTCGCGCCAGCAGGAATCCGACAGCGGCAACACCTACAACCAGCGCTACGACACCAACACGATAGGCGTCGAAGTGAGCCTGCCGCTGTATGCCGGTGGCGGCATCTCGGCGTCCACCCGCCAGGCCAGTCGCGCCATGGAGCAGGCCGAGTACGAGTTGGAGGGCAAGACCCGCGAAACCCTGATCGAACTGCGTCGCCAGTTCAGCGCCTGCTTGTCCGGCGTGAGCAAACTGCGCGCCTATCAAAAGGCCCTGGCGTCTGCCGAAGCGCTGGTGGTGTCGACCCGGCAAAGCATCCTCGGCGGCGAGCGGGTCAACCTCGATGCGCTCAATGCCGAACAACAGCTGTACAGCACCCGACGCGACCTGGCCCAGGCGCGTTACGACTACCTCATGGCCTGGACCAAATTGCATTACTACGCCGGCAACCTGCGCGACACCGACTTGGCCAAGGTGGATGAAGCCTTCGGGCCGGCACCGCGTTAAGGGGCGTTCTCGACAATTGCAACAACAAAAGAGGCAATACCATGGGTGTGTTTGACTATAAGAGCCTCGGAGCCGAGGGTTCCAAAGCGTTGTTCGCCGATACCATGGCGATCACGCTGTACACCTACCACAACCTGGATAACGGCTTTGCCGTGGGCTACCAGCACAACGGGCTGGGCTTGGGCTTGCCGGCCACATTGGTCGGTGCGTTGCTGGGCAGCAGTGATTCCCAGGGCGTGATCCCCGGCGTGCCGTGGAACCCGGACTCGGAAAAAGCCGCGCTGCAGGCGGTGCAACAAGCCGGTTGGACGCCGATCAGCGCCGGCACGCTGGGGTATACCGGTAAAACCGACGCCCGGGGCACCTTTTTTGGCGAAAAGGCCGGCTACACCACGGCCCAGGCCGAAGTGCTGGGCAAGTACGATGACGCCGGTAAATTGCTCGAAATCGGCATCGGCTTTCGCGGCACCTCCGGTCCCAGGGAAAGCCTGATCAGCGATTCCATCGGCGACCTGGTCAGTGACGTGCTGGCCGCGTTGGGCCCCAGGGATTACGCAAAAAACTACGCGGGCGAGGCCTTTGGCGGTTTGCTCAAGAACGTTGCCGATTACGCCACCGCCCATGGCCTGGGCGGTCACGACGTGGTGGTCAGCGGCCACAGCCTGGGCGGCCTGGCGGTCAACAGCATGGCCGACCTGAGCGCGGGCAGATGGGCCGGGTTCTACCAGGACGCCAACTATGTGGCCTATGCCTCGCCGACCCAGAGCGCCGGTGACAAGGTGCTCAATGTCGGCTACGAAAACGACCCGGTATTCCGTGCGCTGGACGGCTCATCCTTCAGCGGGTCATCGCTGGGCGTGCATGACCAGCCCCATGCGTCGACCACCGACAACATCGTCAGCTTCAACGACCATTACGCCTCGACACTGTGGAACGCGCTGCCGTTTTCCATCATCAACCTGCCGACCTGGATCTCGCACTTGCCCACCGGGTATGGCGACGGCATGACGCGCATCCTGGACTCCGGGTTCTATGCGCAGATGAGCCGCGATTCGACGATTATCGTCGCCAACCTGTCCGCCCCGGCGCGCGCTACCACCTGGGTGCAAGACCTCAACCGCAACGCGCAGCCGCACACGGGCGACACGTTCATCATCGGCAGCGCCGGCAATGACCTGATCCAGGGCGGTAAAGGCGCGGACTTTATCGAAGGCGGCAAAGGCAATGACACGATCCGCGACAGCAGCGGGCATAACACCTTCCTGTTCAGCGGGCCGTTTGGCCACGACCGGATCATCGGTTACCAACCAACAGACAAACTGGTGTTTACGCAGGTAGAGGGCAGTGCGGACTATCGTGATCACGCCAAGGCAGTGGGTGGGGACACGGTGATCAGTTTTGGCGGGGATTCGGTGACATTGGTGGGCGTGAGCGGGTTGTCGGGGGAGGGGATCGTGATCATCTGAAACTGCCTGTTGTGGTGAGGGCGCTTGCTTGCTCACCCCAACAGCCCCACTCCCACATTTGATCAGTGTGGCTTGAAGGAAATCAGTTTTCCTTGCGCACCGTAGCCACGTCATCGGCCTTGACGCGTACACGCTTGCCGGCGATATCGGTGAATTCGTAGAAACCGTCGGCGGTCTTGGCGTTTGGCGTGTCTTTGGTCAAATACTGCGTGCCGTTTTGCAGGGTTACGACGGTTTGCGTCGCGCAACCGGCCAATACCAGAAAAGTGAGTGCAACCAGCGGCAGCCCCAAATTCTTCATGTTCATTATCCTTACCTTCAACTCGGAAAAGTCCCGCGCCAAGGGCTGCGGGCCGTAAATGTTACGCCATCGACCCCCCATCTGATCACTTTTATACAAAAAGTTGCGTACGCCATTTATCTATTACCGATTGCAACACAGCATCGGCGGCGGCACTCTGTATGCATAACCAGTATTTGATCAGCGCGCACCATGGCCAATCCGCTCGACGACCCATTCTATTACCTGCATAACTTCCGCCAGGTCCTGCATTGGCTGGGGCAACGCTATGCCGATCTGCTTGATCCTGACGAAGAGCATTTCATTCAGCAATTTGACAGGTTGCCGCAGGCGTCCCAGGCGCTGTTGGTGCGCATGGTGATGCGCAAAGGCGTGCATTTTCGCGCGGGTAAGCTCAACTACGGGGAGGTGGGTTGCACCCACGCCGCCGCAGTGCCGTTGTTGGCACTGGGTTGGGTGGATGACCAGCACCCGCTGGGCTTTGCCGAACTGTTCGCGCTGCTGCAAAAGGCTGAAATCCTGAGTGCCTTCGCCCCCTGGATCGATCAGCCCAAGGGCAAGAAGGCCGACTGGCTGGAGGGGTTGGCGGCGCAGTTCAGCCAAACCCGCAGCTTTGCCCAGTGGTGCCCCGAGTTGGCCGATTCGTTGTACAGCCTCACCGTGATGGACCTGTGCGACCGGTTGCGCCTGATGTTCTTTGGCAACCTGCACCAGGACTGGTCCGAATTCGTACTGGCGGACCTGGGCATTTACACCTATGAAAAAGTCGAGTTCTGCGCCGAGTCCCGTGGGCTGCGCACGCGTGCCGACGTACAGGGTTTTCTGTTTTTGCACCACTGCCAGCAAGCCTTTGAAAACGCTGAAGCCTTGGACGAGGTGCTGCACCGGGTCGCGACCCTGAGCACCGACAACCCCTGGCTGGAAAAACGGCGCGCCAAGCTGTTGTTCCAGATCGGGCAGTTCTGTGAACGCAGTGCGCAATTGGCCCTGGCCGAGCAGATCTACCGGGCCTGCGCGTATCCCGGTGCGCGTTCACGGTTGATCCGTGTGCTGGAGCGCCAGCAGGACTACGTGCAGGCCATGGCCCTGGCAACCCTTGCGCAACAGGCGCCGCAAAGTGCCGCCGAGCAGCAACACCTGCAGCGCGTCATGCCGCGTCTTCGGCGCAAATTGGGTGGGCCGGTCGCGCCCAGGTCCAAGCCTCGCGAGGTCACGCGCCTGGACCTCGAACTGGCGCTGCCGGACCCGCTGATGTCGGTGGAATACTGCGTGCAGGCTCACCTCAGCGAACCCGATGCACCGGTGCATTACGTAGAAAACGGCCTGATCAACTCGTTGTTCGGCCTGCTGTGTTGGGACGCGATCTTCGCTCCGTTGCCGGGCTCGTTTTTTCACCCGTTCCAGCGCGGGCCGGCGGACCTGCACAGCGAAGACTTCCATCAACGCCGTGCGCCGCTGTTCGACGCGTGTTTCGAACGACTGCAGGACGAGCGCTACAAAACCGTGATTCGCCAGCGCTACGTGGACAAATGGGGGCTTCAGTCGCCCTTCGTGTTCTGGAACCTGCTCAGTGAAACGCTGCTGGAACAGGCATTGGCATGCTTGCCCGCCGCGCACCTGCGCCACTGGTTCGAACGCCTGCTGCTGGACATTCGCGCCAACCGCAGCGGCATGCCGGACCTGATCCAGTTCTGGCCGGCGCAAAAAACCTACCGCATGATCGAAGTCAAAGGCCCCGGCGACCGCCTGCAAGACAATCAATTGCGCTGGCTGGAATTCTGTGGCGACCACCAGATGCCGGTCACGGTCTGCTACGTGCGCTGGGCGGAGCACGTCGCTTGAGCTACAGCGTGGCCGTGCGGGCGCTGTGTGAGTTCACCGCCAAGGTCGGCGACCTGGACCTGCGCTTTACCCCATCGCCCAGCGCCCAGGAGGGTATCGTCGGGCACCGCACCGTGGCTTCGCGACGCAGCGCGCACTACCAGAATGAGGTCGCCCTCGAAGGCACCTACCAGCAACTCACCGTGCGGGGCCGGGCCGACGGCTACGACCCGAACGCCAACCGCCTGGAAGAGGTGAAAACCTATCGCGGCGACCTTGACGCCCAGCCCGCTAACCACCGGCAACTGCATTGGGCTCAGGTCAAAGTGTATGGCTGGCTGATGTGCCAGAAGCTCGGGTTGACGCAGATCGAGTTGGCGCTGGTGTACTTCGATATTGTCGGCGAGGGCGAAACCCTGCTCAGTCAACGCTTCCAGTCCGCCGAACTACAAGCGTTCTTCAACACCCAATGCGCGCTGTTCCTTGGCTGGGCCAGGCGCGAAATGGCCCACCGTGAAGCGCGCAACCGCGCGGCCCAGGCCTTGAGTTTCCCGCATGCCGGGTTTCGCCCCGGCCAACGCGCGTTGGCCGAGTCGGTGTACAAGGCCGTCAGCACCGGCCGCTGCCTGATGGCCCAGGCGCCCACTGGCATCGGCAAGACCCTTGGCACGCTATTCCCGCTGCTCAAGGCGCTGGCGCCGCAGCAACTGGACAAGGTGTTCTTTCTGACCGCCAAGACTCCCGGCCGAAAATTGGCCCTTGATGCCGCGCAAGTACTGCATGCCGCCAGCCCCGACCTGGCCTTGCGCGTGCTGGAGCTGGTGGCGCGGGACAAGGCCTGCGAACACTTGGATAAAGCCTGTCACGGCGATTCCTGCCCGTTGGCCCAGGGTTTCTACGACCGTCTGCCCGCCGCCCGTATCGCCGCATCCAACGTACGCCTGTTGGACCAGCGCAACCTGCGCGACGTCGCCCTGGCCCACAACGTGTGCCCCTATTATCTGAGCCAGGAAATGGCGCGCTGGGCCGACCTGGTCGTTGCCGACTACAACTGCTATTTCGACTTCGGCGCCATGCTCTTCGGCCTGGCCCAGCTCAACGGATGGCGTGCTGCGGTGCTGGTCGACGAAGCCCATAACCTGGTGGACCGCGCGCGCGCGATGTACAGCGCGAGTCTTGATCAATACCGCCTCAAGACCCTTCGCGACACGGCGCCCGAACCGCTGAAAAAAACCTTGCAGCGCCTGAACCGTGAATGGAACGCCCTGCACAAGGAACAAGTCGCGCCGTATCAGGCCTATGCCGCCAAACCGGAAAAACTCTTGCAGGCCCTGAGCCTGTGCGCCAGCGCCATGGGCGACTACTTCAACGACCATCCCGACTCCCTCAGCGGCGAGCTGCAAGCCTTTTACTTCGAAGCCCTGCAGTTCTCCAAGGTCGCCGAGCTGTTCAACGAACACTTCATTTTCGATATCAGTAAGCGTCAGCTCAACGCCAAGCGCAGCAGTTCTACCCTGTGCCTGCGCAACGTGGTGCCCGCCGAGTTCATCCGCCCACGGCTGACGGCCGCCCGCAGCAGCGTGCTGTTTTCCGCCACGCTGAGCCCCCGGCACTATTACGCCGACCTGCTCGGCCTGCCCAAGGACACGGTGTGGATCGACGTGGAGTCGCCGTTCAAGGCCGAGCAATTGCGCGTGCGCATCGTTGATCGAGTGTCTACGCGGTTCGTGCATCGCCAGGCATCCCTGCAGCCGATCGTCGAGCTGATTGCCCGACAATTCGCACAGCGGCCGGGCAATTACCTGGCGTTTTTCTCAAGTTTTGATTACCTGCAACAAGTGGCGCAGTTGCTGGCCGAACAACACCCGCAAATCACCTTGTGGCAGCAATCGCGCGGCATGACCGAAGCCGAGCGCCAGGCGTTTCTCGATCAGTTCACCGAGCACAGCCAGGGCATCGGTTTTGCCGTGCTCGGCGGCGCGTTCGGCGAGGGTATCGACTTGCCTGGCGCACGCTTGATCGGTGCGTTTGTCGCGACGTTGGGCTTGCCGCAACTGAACCCGGTCAACGAGCAGATGAAGGCGCGCATGGGCGCGATCTTCGGTGCGGGTTATGACTACACCTATTTGTATCCCGGTATTCAGAAAGTGGTGCAGGCGGCGGGCAGGGTGATTCGTAGCCAGCAGGACGAGGGCGTGGTGATATTGATCGATGACCGGTTTGGCGAGGCGCGGGTGCGGCAACTGTTTCCGAAGTGGTGGTCAATCGATAGCTGATGGGGACGGCACTCCCCATGTGGGAGGGAGCAAGCCCCCTCCCACAGTTTTATCGGTGGTGTGGCTAGACCACTTCCAGATAGGAGCTTTGTATCGCCCGCGCCAACTCGCGCACGGTGTCGATAAAGTCGGTCAAGCGAGTGTGCAGCCCATCTTCCAGGATCTCATCGATGCCGGTGTACCTCAGCCGTGCCTCAAACTCCGCCGCCAGGCGCTGCGCCGTGCGCCCGTAGCTGCCGGGCAGGTCGGCGAGGATATGGCTCAATTCCTCGACACAGGCATGCAACGAACGCGGCACATCACTGCGCAACAACAACAGTTCCGACACCGACCGCGCATTCAGCGCATTCGGGTACAGCTCGGTATAGGCCTCGAATGACGACAACGCCCGGAGCAGGGCGCTCCACTGGTAGTAGCCGCGTGCCGAGAGGTCGCTGACCTCTTCCGACTCCTCGCCGAACATCTCGTAGCGCGCATCCAGCAGGCGCAAGGTGTTGTCCGCGCGCTCGACAAAGGTGCCCAGGCGAATGAACCGGTAGGCGTCATTGCGCATGATGGTGCCCGAGGTCGCGCCGCGAAACAGGTGCGAGCGCTGTTTGACCCAGTCACAGAAGTGGCTGATGCCATGCCGAGCCAGGCCGCCGGCGGCGATGCTGCGCATTTCCAGCCAGGTGGCGTTGAGGTTTTCCCACATGTCGGCGGTGATCCGCCCGCGCACCGCGTGGGCATTGCCGCGCGCGGCGCGCAGGCAGTTGTAGATGCTGGCGGGGTTTTCTTCGTCGAGGGCGAAAAAGTGCAACATGCGCTCGGCGTCCAGCGTTTGGTGGCGTTCGAGGTAGCTGTCCAGGGTGCCGCTGCTGAGCAACGACATGGCCAGTTCGTCCAGGCCATCGGTGTGCCCGGCCTGGGGCATCAACGACAGCGAATAACTGACTTCCAGCATGCGCGCCAGGTTCTCGGCGCGTTCCAGGTAACGGGACATCCAGTACAGATCTGCGGCGGTTCTACTCAACATGGTTCAATCCTCCACCACCCAGGTGTCCTTGGTTCCACCGCCTTGCGACGAGTTGACGATCAACGAGCCTTCACGCAGGGCCACCCGTGTGAGGCCACCGGGCACCAGGCGGGTTTCCTTGCCCGACAGTACAAAGGGGCGCAAGTCGATGTGCCGGGGAGCGATGCCGTTTTCGACAAAGGTGGGGCAGGTGGACAGGCTCAGGGTCGGCTGGGCGATGTAGGCATGCGGGCGCGCCTTGATGCGTTGGCGGAAGTCCTCGATCTCGGCGGCGCTGGCGGCAGGGCCCACGAGCATGCCGTAGCCGCCGGAGCCCTGGGTTTCCTTGACCACCAGTTCGGGCAGGTGGGTCAGCACGTGGGACAGTTCATCCGGCTTGCGACACTGGAACGTCGGTACGTTCTGCAGCACCGGCTCTTCGTCCAGGTAGAAACGGATCATTTCCGGCACATAGGGGTAGATCGACTTGTCATCCGCCACGCCGGTGCCGATGGCATTGGCCAGCACCACGTTGCCCGCGCAGTACGCCGCGACCAGGCCCGGCACGCCGAGCATCGACTCGGGGTTGAACGCCTGCGGGTCGAGGAAGGCATCGTCGATACGGCGGTAGATCACGTCCACGGCCTTGGGGCCATCGGTGGTGCGCATGAATACCTTGAGGTCGTGTACGAACAGATCCGCGCCCTCCACCAGTTCAACGCCCATCTCGCGGGCCAGGAACGCGTGTTCGAAGAACGCGCTGTTGAAGCGGCCCGGGGTCAGTACCACCACGTTGGGGTTGTCCAGGCGGCTGGAGCTTTTCAGGGTCTTGAGCAGCAGGTTGGGGTAGTGGTCCACCGGAGCGATGCGCTGCCTGGCGAACACTTCGGGAAACAGGCGCATCATCATCTTGCGGTCTTCGAGCATGTAGCTCACGCCGCTGGGGGTGCGCAGGTTGTCTTCCAGTACGTAGTAGGTGCCGTCGCCGTCGCGCACCAGGTCGACGCCGGAGATATGCGAATAGATGCCGCGATGCAGGTCCAGGCCGACCATCGCCTTCTGGTAACCCTCGTTGCCCAGCACCTGATCGGCGGGAATGATCCCGGCCTTGATGATGCGTTGGTCGTGATAGATATCGGCAAGAAACATGTTCAGCGCGTTGACCCGCTGGATACAGCCGCGTTCGATCACGCGCCATTCACTGGCGGGGATACTGCGGGGGATGATGTCGAAGGGGATCAGGCGCTCGGTGTCCTGCTCGTCGCCGTACAGGGTGAAGGTGATTCCCGCGCGGTGGAACAGCAAATCGGCTTCGCGGCGACGCTGGGCCAGCAGTTCCGGCGGCGTATTGGCCAGCCAGCGGGAGAAGTCTTGATAGTGCGCACGGCATACGCCGTTTGCGTCATTCATTTCATCAAAGAAAGATCGAGCCATTCCAGTACCTTGTCAGTGCCCAGCATTGCAGGGGAGGCACTGCCGCTTAAAAAAACGCATGTTTTTATGAGCCCGTGGCGCAGGGTGCCAACAGGCCTGGTCCTTACTTTCTTATGGGGTCGGCTCTGGGTCGGGGGGTAACGAATGTTCCTGTATTGGGGCAGATGAATGGTTTAAGCAATGCGTGTGCCTAAACCGCAGCGGCGTGTCGATTACCCGGTGATCAGCAGGCTTTGTAGGGATAACCGGGCTATGGGGTAGCAGGTGGACGCCCACTACAGGGGCTGTTGCTTGTCCCCACAATAAAGCAAGACGCGCCCCGCTTTGGTGCGCAACAAACTTGAACTTCGCCCACCCGTGATTCTTCTAACGGGTTTCGCAACAGTGTGGAGCATCGTCGTGCCCAGAATCATCGCCCCCGACACCCCCGAAGCGGCCCTGACCGACCACAATGAACACAACGCGAAGATGTTCGGTTCACCCAAGGATCGCCTGGACTTTTATCGCCGCGAGATCCAGTACGAAACTTCGATTCTCGCCAACCGCACCGACGCCTACCTGACGGCGCAGTCGTTCCTGGTGATCGCTTTTGTCTCGGGCATGGGTAACCTGAACCCCGAGTGGGGCAAATTATTCACGCTGGTGGTACCGGTATTTCTGGTGGCGCTGGGCATTCTCAGTTCCCTCAACGCCTGGCCCGGCATTCGCGCGGCCTACGAAATCATCGATCACTGGCACTACAAGCAAAGTGAACTGCTGCGCAGCGAGCCGGTGATGGGCTTGGCCTATGACGAGTCGCCGTTGTTCTCGGAAGTGGAGTCATCCCACAAGGGTTATCGCAAGTCGCTGCTGTTCTCGATGCGCGCCCCTTGGTTGTTCATGGTGTTCTGGCTGTTGCTGGGGATGTACGCGTTCTATATCCAGATCGATAATCCGATCCGATGAGCAATCCCATGGAACTTCACGCCCCGCCGCAGCGCCTTAACGTTATCCGGCACAGGCAGAGGTGAAGCATGAGCACAGACAACGACCCACAGATGAGCAACCGTAACGACCCGGCCATCGACGTCGGGCAGCCGACGCCCGGCACCGCCGCCGATGCACCGAAAGACCCCAGGCCCGCCAGTGACCCTGCGGCCAGGGACAACGACTACAGCCCTGACTTCAAGCCCGAGCGCGAGCCCAAGCCTGAAACCGATGCCGATATCGATACCCAGGGCGGCTAGAGGAACCGGTCATGGCAAAAGAACTGGACGAAGAACCCAACGACCCAGGCAACGAAGACCCCGGCTCGCTGATGGACGATGCGCAAGTGCCGCTCCTGGATCCGGATGAAGCGGGCGAGCCGGGCAATACCGACGCAGCCATAGGTTGATCGGCTTCGGCGGCGTCTAACGCGTTGCGCTCAGGCGGGTTGCACCGTTTGCCGCTCCCGCAGGGGCGCTTGCGCCTGCAACCACTCGCGCGGGCTGGTGCCGATTTTGCGGCGGAACGCCCGGGCCAGCGCGGACGGGCTTTCGTAACCCACCTCATCGGCGATCAACGCCATGGGCCGGCCGTCGCGCAGACGCTTCTGCGCCAGGCTCACGCGCCAGCTCAGTACATAATCGGCCGGGGTTTGCCCGACGACCTTGTGAAAATGCGCGGCAAAACTGGCCCGCGACATATTTGACTCCACAGCCATTTCATTCACGGTCCACGGCCGTTGCGGATGGTTGTGCACCAGGGTCATGGCCCGTGCCAGGCGCAGGTCGGCCAGGCCCGACATCATGCCGGTGGTCATGCTGTGGTAGGCCATCATATGGCGCAGAAACTGGATGACCATCAGCTCGAACAGCCGGTTCATCACCGCCTCGCGGCCGCAGTGTTCGGCGAAGGCCTCACTGAACAGCCAGTCCAGCGTGCCGGCGATCATGGGGATCTGCGCCAGCGGCATGACGATGGAATCGGTGAGCGCCACCGCCAGCGGGTTGTCCAGGCCACCGTCAAAGCGCAGCGAGGCCGCCACTACCAGGGCGTTCTCCGCCTTGCCGGCCACCAGTCGATGGGGCAGGGGGCGCGGCACTACGATCAGGCTGGGTTCGCAGATGCGCAGCGTGCCCTCTGGCATCTCCAGGCCGGCCTGGCCCTCCTTGAGCAAATAGACGCGCCCTCGTTGCTGTAAGTCGTGGGTGTCGAGGGCGCCGTGCAGCGGCCCGCTGTGAAAGGTATCGGCACCAATGCCAAAGTGCACCAGCAGCGTGGATAAACGATCCATGGTTCACCAGAGGGTAGATAAACGATTTGTTAGACGATATGTCGCATATCCTCGACTATTAGACTCCATTTGTAAAATGCGCTTCGGCATTATGGCTCCACGTTCAACGCCTTGAACGGCCACTCTAAACGGAGCAACCACCATGAAAGCCCTGAAGATCTCCCGCCTCGCTGCCCTCTTGATGACGGGCGCGCTCGCCCTCGGTACAGCCACCGCGACCTTCGCCGCGCCACAAAAAACCACGGTAGTGCTGGTACATGGCGCCTTCGCCGACGCCTCCAGCTGGAACGGTGTGATCGCCGGCCTCAAGGCCCAGGGCTACCCGGTGATCGCCGTGGCCAACCCGCTGCGCAGCGTCAAGACCGACTCGGACTACGTCGCTGATATCGTCGAACACACCCCGGGCCCGGTGATTTTGGTGGGGCACTCTTACGGCGGTGCGGTGATCTCCAACGCGGTGCATGGCAACGACAAAGTCAAGGCGCTGGTGTATGTCGCCGCGTTTGCCCCGGAACAAGGTGAAACGGCGTTTGAACTGTCCGGTCGTTACCCCGGCGGCACACTGGGCCCGACCCTGGATAAACCGGTAGTGTCCAAGGACGGTGTGACTGACCTGTACATCCAGCAGGACAAGTTCAACAGCCAGTTCGCCGCCGATGTGGCCGTGAAAGACGCGCAACTGATGGCCGCCGGGCAGCGCCCGATCACAGAAGCCGCGTTGAAGGAACCGTCGGGAGCACCGGCCTGGAAAACCGTGCCGTCCTATTTCATCTACGGTTCGGCGGACAAGAACATTCCCGAAGCCGCGCTCAAATTCATGGCCGACCGTGCGGGTTCCAAGCAAACCGTAGACATCAAAGGGGCGTCCCACGTGGTGATGGTCTCCAACCCGGCGCGGGTGGTGGCGATCATCAACGATGCGGCCAAAGCCAACGCTCAATAACCCGGCCAGCCCAACGGGAGCAAGCTTGCTCCCGTTGGGCTGCGCAGCAACGTGAGTGCCTCACTGCTGGCGCAACAGCCGCTCCAGGCTCTCCACCGGCAGCGGCCGGCTGAAAAGATACCCTTGAATCTGGTCACACCCGGCTTCCTTCAGGAACGCCATCTGGTCTTGGGTTTCCACGCCTTCGGCAACCACGCGCAGTTTCAGGTTGTGGGCCAGTTCGATAATCGTGCGGGTAATGGCCGCGTCCTGCGGGTTGGTGGTGACTTCGCGGATAAACGCGATATCGATCTTCAGGGTGTCGATGGGAAAGCGGCGCAGGTACGCCAGGCTTGAATAGCCGGTGCCAAAGTCGTCGATGGCGATCTTCACACCCTTGGCACGCAGGCGTTGCAGGCTGGCGATGGTGTGCTGGGTATTGTCCATCAGCGAACCTTCGGTCAGTTCCACCTCCAGCCAATGGGCCTGAACGCCGGTCTGCTCGAGAATAAGCCCGATATCGGCAATCAGGTCACCCTCGATCAATTGATGGCCGGAGACGTTCACCGCGACTTCAACCGCGCCAATATCCTCACGTTGCCAGGTGGCGATCTGTCGGCAGACCGTCTCGATCACCCAGCGTCCCACGGGCACGATCAGGCCCAGGCTTTCCAGCACCGGCACAAACACTGCGGGCGATACCGCGCCATAACCCGGGCGGTCCCAGCGCAACAAGGCTTCCAGGGCGCAGATGCGTCCGCTGGCCACATCAACCTTGGGCTGGTAGTGCAGGGTGAATTCATCCCGTTCAACGGCATCGCGCAAGGCCGCTTCCAAGTCCTGGCGGGCCAGGTCATGCACGTTCATGCGGGTGCTGTCCTCGCTGTGGCGTTGCAGTTGCTGTTCCAGCATCGCGCTGTGCTGTTTCAACTGGTCGCCATGGGCTTTGAGCCGCAGCAGGTTCCGTACGCGCAGCCACAGTTCGATGTGTTCCACCGGCTTGCTGATGAATTCCTCGGCCCCGGTGTGCAGGCCGCTGACCCGTGCGCCGGGTTCGTTCAGGGCCGAGAGCATGATGATCGGGATGTTCGCCGTGGCCGGGTTGGCCTTGAGCCGGCTGGCCACCTCAAAGCCGTCCATGCCCGGCATCATGACGTCCAGCAGGATCAGATCGGGGGGCTGCTGTGCCACCGATGCCAAGGCTTCTTCCCCGCAACTTGCACTGCGTGTCTGGTAGCCCTCGTGTTGCAGCAGGGTTTCCAACAGTTTGCGAACCTGGGGTTCGTCATCAACGATCAACAGTGTTGCGGGTGAGCTGGCCATGAAGAGGACTCATACAGGAGGTGTGAGGGTTGGGTTCAGCAGGGTATCGATCACCTGGTACAGCTCCTTGTAGCGCAGGGGTTTGATCACATACGCATCACAACCGGCGAGCCGGGTCTTTTCGCGGTCTTCCTTCATCGCCATGGCAGTAAGGGCGATCACCGGGATGTGTGCGGTGCTCAGGTCTTGCTTGAGTAAGCGGGTCGCGGCCAGGCCGTCCATGCCCGGCAGCTGGATGTCCATGAGGATCAAGGCCGGTTTCTGCTCACGGGCCATGGCCAGCCCGGTTTCGGCATCGGCGGCCCACAGCACGCTATGCCCGGCGTTGATCAGCAGCAGGCGCGCCAGGCGCATATTGGCTTCGTTGTCCTCGACGACCAGGATTGTGGCCATGCTGCCTCCGTAGCTTTGGCGCGGTGCAGCGGCAGCCACACCACAAAACGGGCACCCAGGCCCTCACGGCTGGCCACGGCGACACTGCCGCCGTGCAGGTCGGTAAGTTGCTTGACCATCGCCAGGCCCAGGCCGGTGCCTTCGAATTGGCGTGCCAGGCTGCTGTCGATCTGGCTGAACGCCTTGAACAGCTTGCCCATGTCAGCGGCGGCAATACCGATGCCGGTGTCGCTTACGCTCAATTCGAGAAAGCGTTGGTGCACGCTGGGCTGCAGGGCAAAGCCGTGCACGGGCCAATCGCCCGGCACCTGCCCGACTTGATCACGACTGACCTCGCGCACCACCAGGTTCACAAAGCCTGCGTGCGCGCTGAACTTCACCGCGTTGGCCAGCAGGTTGTAGACGATCTGTTTGGTCTTGCGCTGATCAAGCATCAGAGTGCCCAGGTCGCCCTGGCTGTCGAGCTTCAACTGGATACGCTGCTGGGCGGCCTTTTCCCGCACGATCAGCAGGCTGTTGGCAAGCAAACCGGTCAGTTCCACCGGTTCAAGCTCCAGGTCCATCATCCCGGCCTCGACTTTGGACAGGTCGAGAATGTCGTTGATCAGCGACAGCAGGTGCTGGCCGCTGGTGAAGATGTCGCCGATATATTCACGCTGGGTATCGCTCATATCGCCCACCAGCCCGTCCTTTAACGCCTCGGAAAAACCGATCACCGCGTTTAACGGCGTGCGCAGTTCATGGGACATGGTGGCGAGGAATTCGGACTTCATGCGGCTGGCGTGTTCCAGCTCCAGGTTTTTTTCTTCCAGCGCGCGCTCAAAACGTTTGCGCTGGGCCTCTTCCTGTTTGCGCGCGGTGTTGTCGGTGCCGATCAGCAGGTAGCCAATGATCGTGTCGCTGCGGTTGCGCAATGCGGTCACCGAGACCATGGCCGACAGGCGACTGCCGTCCTTACGGATGTAGGTCAGCTCGTAGATGTCCTCGATGCCGCGCGAGGCTTTGAATACCAGGGCTTCAAAGCCTGGCGTGATGGGCGTGTCGAGTTCCAGGCTGAGGGCGGCGGCGCGGGTGATCAGCTCGGCGGGGTCGGAGATATCGGCAGGGGTGATGCGGTTGACCACGTCGGCGGCGGCGTAACCAAGCATGCGTTCGGCGCCGACATTGAAGATCTGAATCACGCCTTTTTCGTCGGTGGCGATGCTGGAAAAGTACGCACTGTTAAAGATGGCGTCTTGCAGCGCACCGGTCTTGAGCAGGGTTTTCTGCCGTTTGAACTCGACGATTTTTTCCGCGCGTGACTGCGGCGGTAAGGGCGGGGGAGTGTCCATCGCTTGTGCGTTCCATGGGGTTCAGGCCCGCCGTCGTCGTCAGGCGAGGGCGCAGAGCATGCTCACACAAAGTCGCTCGAAGGCGACGGGGAGGACATGAAGTGCCCTGACAATAGCAGATACCACGCACGGCGCGGTGTCGCTGCACTCAATTGGATGGGCAGAAATTCAATAGGGCGGCAGAGCGCCGCCCTTGACAGGTGCGTCAGGTACTCAATCGATAACTTCGGGGGAGACCATCCAGACGCTGCACGGCATCTTGTACAGCAGCGATTCGGCGGTGCTGCCCAGCAGGCGATCGAGGCCGTGATGGCCGACGCGGCCCATGACGATAACGTCGACATTGTAAGCATCGGCATAGCTGGACAGCACACGGGCCGGGCTGCCGAGGATCATGTGACGCTGTTCGGGCGGGATGCCGTTGCGCGCCGCGAGGTCGTCGAAAGTCTTGCCTTGCTCGTCGAACAGCAGCTTGGCGGCCTGTGAAGAGAAAAACCCCGCACCACTGCCAAAGCCATACTCCTGGGCGCTCAGGTCGGACAAGTCGTGGGCATACACCACTTCTACCTCGGCATCGCACGCGATGGCCAGTTTTGTCGCTTCATGCAGGATACGGTCGTTCAACCCCTCGTAGCGGCCGTCGCGATGAAACGGGTCGACCGCCGCGACGATTTTGCGCGGCAACGCATGTTTGACCTGACGCACAAAATGCAGCGGCACCGGGCATTCGCGCAACAGGTGCACGTCCAGCGGCGTAAATACCAGGCGCGACAGCCACGATTCCTGCTCCAGGGCCTTGATCACCAGGTCCATGGGTTCTTCCTTGAGGCGCAGCAGCAACTCCTTGAGCGGGTGTTCGACCCACGCGACTTCGGTGGTGACCGTCAGCCCGAGCTTGCGCAACGGCCTGGCCTGGTCCTCCAGCCATTGGTGGTGGCGCTCCACGTACCCCAGGCGCATCTGCTCCAATGCCTGCTCGTTCACCAGGCCCGCGGTTGCCAGGCCATCGAGGTAGTCGAAGGCCAGGATATGCAGCGCGGCGCCTTCGGCTTTCGCCAGGGCGGCGGCTCTTTCCAGGGCGGGGCTGTGTTCCATCAACGGTGAAACCAATAAAAGGAAACGTGCTTGAGCAGACATGCTGATCTCCCGTGGCAACGAAGGGGTTTGGGCCGTGACGCCTCTGGTTGATCATCGCCCCAGGCGCCTTGCCTGAATTGACCTGCATCAAGGGGCGCGCAGGGGGGAGCGGCCGGGCGACGGTCGGTCGAGCGGTGCGGCGCGTCGTTGACCATGATCAACACGTATCGTGCCGTTGCGGTGCAGTCTGGTAACCCACCGCACACTTGCGTGTAATAGGGGCACAGCATGACGCAAACCCTGGGCATTGCCGGCGCCGCCGCGGCGCTGGGCATCGGCATGCTGGTGGGGCTGGAGCGTGAGCGCCATAAAGGCGAGGGCGAACACCGCGCGTTTGCCGGTTTGCGTACCTATTCCATCACCGGTTTGCTGGGCTATGTCACCCAACAAGTCGGCGGTGCGCTGTTGCTTGGGCTGATCGCGCTGTGCCTGGCCGTGCTGGTGAGTACGGCTTACTGGAAGCGTCAGGACAAAGACCCAGGCATCACCAGTGAAGTCGCCTTGTTGACTGTCCTGGTGCTGGGCGCTCTGTGTGCCGCGTCGCCTGCGCTGGCGACGGCGATTGGCGTGGTGATGGCCGGTTTGCTGGTCTACCGCCAGAAACTGCACGATTTCGCCCGCAGCCAATTGACCGATGCAGAAATGCGCGACGGCCTGTTGCTGCTGGTTGTGGCGTTGGTGGTGCTGCCATTGGCTCCGGATCGATTTATCGGCCCTTACGAGGCGGTGAACCCGCGCACCATCTGCACGTTGACGGTGATGTTGATGGCAGTAGGCGCGGTGGGGCACGTGGCGGAACGCATTCTGGGCCCCCGTTACGGGTATGCCATCGGGGCCATCGCTTCGGGGTTTGCGTCCAGTACCGTGACCATCGCCGCCATGGGGCATAGGGCGCTCAAAGAGCCGGACCACCTGCGAACCCTGGCGGCAGCCGCCATTCTGTCGAACCTGGCAACGATGACCCAGGCCGCTTTGATTCTGGGCGCCGTGGAGCCTGCATTACTGCGCCAATTGGCCTGGCCGCTGCTGGCGGGCCTGGCTGCCACCGCACTGTATGCGCTGGGTGTGATGCTGCGAGCGCGCACCGCGCCCACCGGCCAGCCGGTTCAGGTTGGCGGCGCGTTCGACCTCAAGTTGGCCTTGATCATGGTGTTGACACTGACGGGCATTGGCGTTGTGTCGTCAGTGATGCTCTATCACTTCGGCCAAATGGGGGTCATTGTCAGCGCCACCCTGGCTGGCTTCGCCGATGCCCATGCCTCGACCGCCTCGATTGCAGCGCTGGCCAGCAGCGGCCAGTTGACGCTGGTTGCCGCGTCCACCCCCGTGTTGCTGGCCATCAGTTGCAACGCGTTGAGCAAATGTTTGGTGGCCTGGGTCACCGGCGGCCGGCGTTTTGCGGCCTACGTGATCCCTGGACAGTTGCTGCTGACCGGGGCGATGTGGCTGGGAACCGTGGCCGCGTGACGGCTGCGCCTACGGCGCATCACCGGGGATCTCCAGGATGGCTCTGCAGCCTCCGGATGCCTGATTTTCCAGGTGTATCCGGCCCCCCAGACGTTGGGCGATGGTTTGCACGATGGTCAGGCCCAGGCCGGCGCCCTGGGCATTGCCGCGGCTGTAGAACCGTTCGAACAGCCGGTCGCGCTCGTTCTCGTCAATGCCGGGCCCCTGGTCGTCCACGGTCAGCGCGAAGCGGTTGGCGTGTTTGCGCAAGCCCACCGTGATTACGCCGTGCTCCGGTGAAAAGTTGGCCGCGTTGGTCACAAGGTTAGTCAGGGCGATATTGATCGCCACCGCATCGGTACTCGCGGCATAGGCGGCGGCGTCCACGTCGAACACCAGTTCAAGGCCTTTGCTCAGCAGCCAGGGTGTCAGTTGAATCAGCGTTTCGCGCACTGCCGCCGCCAGGTCGATGGCCTGCACAGGCAGATGCTCGTCGCTGGGCTCCAGGCGCGCCATGGTCAGCAACTGATTGACCAGGCGACTGGTGCGGTCGACGCCGCTGATCAAAAAGGCCAGGGATTCACGCCGTTCGGTCTCGGTACCGGCTTCCAGCAGGTTTTGCGCATGCACCCGCAGCACCGCCAGGGGCGTGCGCATTTCATGGGCGGCGTCGGCGATAAAGCGCCGTTCACGGCCGACCATGTCCTGGATTTGCGCCAGCATGCGGTTCAACGCCGCCTGCATCGGCTCCAGCTCCGTGGGCAGGGGTGTGAGTTGCATCGGCTCCAGGGAGCCGGAATGGCGGGCGCGCAGGGTGGCGGCCATATCGGCCAGAGGCTTGAGGCCCCAGCCGATGGCCAGCCACACCAATGCGGCCAGGATCAGGCTGCCCAACACGTTGGGCCACAGGGTATGGCGCACGATGCGGCCCACCAGGTCCGAGCGCACGTCGTCACGTTCACCCACCCAGATACGCAGGCCATTGTCCTTGTCCTTGAGCACGAAACCGCGCCATTGGCGACCGCATCG
>Ga0207650_10000205_pt1 | contig 67905 bp, 55 predicted proteins | sample KBSS63metaG_FD_184325 | JGI IMG/M metagenome (GOLD analysis project Ga0207650, IMG submission 184325) | Switchgrass rhizosphere microbial communities from Kellogg Biological Station, Michigan, USA - KBS S6-3 metaG (SPAdes) (version 2) | ecosystem: Host-associated > Plants > Roots > Rhizosphere...
ACAAGGACGACCTGGACGCGGTCGGCCTGCTCAAGGTGGATATCCTCGCCCTGGGCATGCTCAGCGCGATTCGCCGGTGCTTCGACCTGCTGCGCCGTCATCGTGACCTCGACCTGGCCCTGGCGACGATCCCCAAGGAAGACCCGGCCACCTACGCGATGATCAGCAAGGCCGACACCATCGGTGTGTTCCAGATCGAATCGCGGGCGCAGATGTCGATGTTGCCCAGGCTCAAGCCCAGGACGTTTTATGACCTGGTGATCGAAGTGGCGATTGTGCGACCGGGGCCGATCCAGGGCGGCATGGTGCATCCGTACCTGCGCCGACGGAACAACGAAGAAGCAACCACTTACCCGTCGCCGCAACTTAAAAGCGTATTGGAGCGCACCCTGGGCATTCCGCTGTTCCAGGAACAAGTGATGCAGATCGCCATGGTCGCCGCCGACTACAGCCCTGGCGAGGCCGACCAGTTGCGCCGCTCCATGGCCGCCTGGAAACGTCACGGCGGCCTGGAACCGCACCAGCAGCGCCTGCGCACCGGCATGCTGAAAACGGCTACACCGAAGCCTTTGCGGGCGCAGATTTTCGAGCAGATCAAGGGGTTTGGCAGCTATGGCTTTCCGGAATCCCACGCGGCCAGTTTCGCCTTGCTGACCTACGCCAGTTGCTGGCTCAAATGCCACGAGCCGGCGGCGTTTGCTTGTGCGTTGATCAACAGTTGGCCCATGGGTTTCTACACCCCGGACCAGATCCTGCAGGATGCGCGGCGCCATCGCTTGCAGATCCGCCCGGTGGATGTGCGAGCCAGCGACTGGGATTGCAGCCTGGAGCCCATCGACGGCCAGCAACCGGCGATCCGCATGGGGCTGCGCATGATCAGCGGGTTTCGCGAAGAGGACGGGCGGCGCATCGAAGCCGCCCGTCAGCGCCGGCCGTTCAGCGACATTGCCGACCTGGGCGCGCGCGCCGGGCTGGATGCCCGCGCCCAAGCGTTGTTGGCCGACGCGGGCGCCTTGCGCGCCCTGGCCGGCAACCGGCACCAGGCGCGCTGGGACGTGGCCGGCGTACACCAACAACTGGGGCTGTTTGCCGGGTTGCCCGGCTGCGATGAAACGCGGGTGGACTTGCCCGCGCCCACGCTGGGCGAAGACCTGCGCGCCGATTACGCCACCCTCGGCACCACCCTTGGGCCGCACCCGCTGGCGTTGCTGCGCGATGAGTTGCGCAAGCGTCGGTGCCGCAGTTCCCGCGAGCTTATGGCGGTGGAGCATGGGCGTAACGTCAGCGTGGTGGGCCTGGTCACCGGTCGGCAACGCCCAGGCACCGCCAGCGGCGTGACTTTTGTGACGCTGGAGGACGAATTCGGCAACCTCAATGTGGTGGTCTGGCGCGACCTGGCCGAACGTCAGCGCCAGGCCCTGGTCGGCTCGCGGCTGCTCAAAGTGGACGGGCGGTGGGAGGCGGTGGGCGAGGTGCGGCACTTGATCGCCGGGCGTTTGACCGACCTCAGCGTATTGCTGGAAGGCATCGATGTGCGCAGCCGGGATTTTCACTGAAGCCTGGGGACAGCGTGGTGGTTACTGCCAAATTTATACCAAATGAAACCATCTGCTCGGTGTAAGCTCCAAAAATGGCGACTGTCCTGTCTTTGCCCAGAGCTTAACAATGCAATTCTTATCCAATTCCCATGGCTGTGAAGGTTGGGCCGGTGAAATGGCTCAGCGTATACGCGGCTTTGACTGGTCAAAAACCGACCTCGGGCCCATCGACCAGTGGTCCACCAGCCTGGCCTGTACCGTGCAAATGATGCTTGCCTCACCGGTGCCGATGGTGATGCTGTGGGGGCGCCTGGGCCACATGATCTACAACGACAGCTACTCGGCGTTTGCCGGTGGTCGCCACCCGTACCTGCTGGGTACGCCGGTGGAGCTGGGTTGGCCGGAAGTGGCCGACTTCAACCGGCATGTGGTGGACACCTGCCTGGCCGGAGGCACGTTGTCGTTCAACAACAAGGACTTGGTGCTGCTGCGCAACGGACAACCGGAAACCGTATGGCTGGACCTGTATTACAGCCCCGTCGCCGGCGATGACCAGCAACCGGCCGGCGTCCTGGCGATTGTGGTCGAGACCACCGAGTTGGTGAAGTCCGAACAGGTGCGTCAGGAACTCACCCATAATCTCGAACAGCGCGTGGCCGCTGAAGTGCAGGCGCGCTCCACCGCCGAGGAGCAGTTGCGCCAGTCGCAAAAACTCGAAGCCATCGGCGGCCTTACCGGCGGCGTGGCCCACGACTTCAATAACCTGCTGCAAGTGATCGCCGGCAACCTGCATTTGCTGGCCCGCCATGAACCGGACAACCCCCAGGTGCAGCGGCGTGTGAGCGCGGCCATTGCAGCGGTGGAGCGGGGCGCCAAGCTGTCGACACAACTGCTGGCCTTTGCCCGTCGCCAGCCATTGTCTCCGGCGGTGTACAACCCGTTGCGCATTTACGAAAACCTCGGCGAACTGCTGCAGCGCGCACTGGGTGAAACCATCCGCATTGATGTGCAACTGCCGCGTGATCCGTGGCGCATTCATGTCGACCGCAACCAACTGGAAAACGCCTTGCTCAACCTGGCGATCAATGCGCGGGATGCCATGAAGGGCGAGGGCGTGATTCGCATCAGCGGCGAAAACATCATCCTCAACCCCGATGATTGCATCGGCAAAAGCATCAGCCCCGGCGAATACGTACGCCTGGCGGTGAGCGACACCGGTGTGGGCATGTCACCGGCGATCCAGGCCAAGGTGTTCGAACCGTTCTTCACCACCAAGCGCGACGGCCACGGCACCGGCCTGGGCTTGAGCATGGTGTTCGGCTTTGTGCGCCAAAGCGGCGGGCACGTGGATGTGTGCAGCGCAGAAGGCAAGGGCACCTTGGTGCAGTTGTATTTCCCGCGCAACCTGGGCGAGGAACGCCCGGAAACATCGGCCGAACCCTTGGCGCCCGAGGGCGGCCAGGAAACGATCCTGGTGGTCGAAGACAATGAAGGCGTGCGCCTGACCGTCGTGGAAGTGCTCGAACAATCGGGCTACACCGTGCTCACCGCCGAAGACGGCGACCAGGCCATGCTCAAGCTCAAAGGCGGCCTGCAACCGGACCTGATTTTTACCGACGTGGTAATGCCGGGCCGCGTCAAAAGCACCGACCTCGCGCAGTGGGCCCGCGGGCAAACGCCTCCCGTGCCGGTGCTGTTCACCTCCGGCCACACCCGCGACATCCTCTCCAGCAACCACCTGCTGAGCCGCGACATTCATCTGCTGAGCAAGCCCTACAGCCCCGAAGCCCTGACGTTACGCGTGCGCCGCGTGCTTACCGCAAGACAAGGTTGACCATGACTTCACCGCGCAACATCCCTTCGATCACCGCCCAACGCCCAGGCTTCGTGCGGGTGCGGGGTGCCCGCGAACACAACCTGCGCAATGTCGATGTGGACATTCCCCGGGACGCCTTGGTGGTGTTCACCGGCGTGTCGGGCTCGGGCAAATCGTCCCTGGCGTTTTCCACGGTGTATGCCGAGGCTCAGCGGCGCTATTTCGAGTCGGTGGCGCCCTATGCGCGGCGCCTGATCGACCAGGTGGGCGTGCCCGACGTGGACAGCATCGAGGGCCTGCCGCCCGCCGTGGCCCTGCAACAACAGCGCGGTACGCCAAGCGCGCGCAGCTCGGTGGGCAGCGTCACCACCTTGTCCAGCCTGATCCGCATGCTGTACTCCCGCGCCGGCAGTTACCCGCCAGGGCAGGCGATGCTCTATGCCGAGGACTTTTCGCCGAACCTGCCTCAGGGCGCGTGCCCGCAATGCCATGGCTTGGGCCGCGTGTATGAAGTGACCGAAGCGCTGATGGTGCCGGATCCATCGCTGACCATCCGCCAGCGCGCGGTAGCTTCCTGGCCCCTGGCCTGGCAGGGCCAGAACCTGCGCGACATACTCGTAACCCTGGGTTACGACGTGGATATCCCTTGGCGTGACCTGCCGAAAAAACACCGCGACTGGATCCTCTTCACCGAAGAAACCCCCACGGTACCGGTGTATGCCGGCTTCACCCCGCAGCAAACCCGCGACGCGCTCAAGCGCAAGCTGGAGCCGAGCTACCAGGGCACCTTCAGCGGCGCGCGGCGCTATATCCTGCACACGTTCACCCATACCCAGAGCGCGCTGATGAAAAAGCGCGTCGCGCAGTTCATGCAGGGCAGCGCCTGCCCGTTGTGCGAGGGCAAGCGCCTGACCCGGGCGGCACTCTCGGTGAAGTTCGCCGGGGTGGACATTGGCGAGTTGTCGCAGCTGTCGCTGGCGCAGTTGGCCGAGTTGCTGCGGCCGGTGGCGGCGGGGCAGGACACGATGAAACTGTCCGTGGAAAAGCGCCTGGCCGCGCAGCGTATCGCCCAGGATTTGCTGGAGCGCGTCAGCACCTTGACCGAGCTGGGCTTGGGGTATCTGAGCCTGGAACGCAGCACGCCGACGTTGTCGTCCGGCGAGTTGCAACGCCTGCGCCTGGCCACGCAATTGGGCTCGCAATTGTTTGGCGTGATCTATGTGCTGGATGAACCGTCGGCAGGGCTGCACCCGGCGGATGGCGAGGCGCTGTTCACCGCGCTTGAGCGTTTGAAAGCCGCCGGCAACTCGCTGTTTGTGGTGGAGCACGACCTGGAAACCATGCGCCGCGCCGACTGGCTGATCGATGTCGGCCCGGCCGCCGGCGAGCATGGCGGGCAAGTGCTGTACAGCGGCCCGCCCGCCGGCTTGGTGGATGTGCAGGCATCGCAGACCCGTGACTATCTGTTTGCCGAACCGCGCCCGTCGAATCAGGCGCGCCGTGAACCCCGTCACCTGTTGAAACTGGCGGGTGTGACGCGTAACAACCTCCATGATCTGAGCGTGGAATTCCCGCTGGGTTGCTTCACCGCAGTGACCGGCATTTCCGGCTCGGGCAAGTCCAGTCTGGTCAGCCAGGCCCTGCTGGAACTGGTGGGCGCAGGCCTTGGGCGCGTGGTCGACAATGACGAAGAACAGAGCCTGGAAGATGACGCGCCGCAACCCCTCGGTGGCCGCATCAGCAGCGGGCTGGAACATATCCGCCGCCTGGTGCAGGTAGACCAGAAACCCATTGGCCGCACGCCGCGCTCGAACCTTGCGACCTACACCGGGCTGTTCGATAACGTGCGCAAACTGTTCGCCGCCACGCCCGCCGCGAAGAAGCACCAATACGATGCCGGCCAGTTCTCTTTCAACGTCGCCAAGGGCCGTTGCCCCAACTGTGAGGGCGAAGGGTTTGTCAGCGTCGAGTTGTTGTTCATGCCCAGCGTGTACGCGCCGTGCCCGACCTGCCATGGGGCGCGCTACAACCCCGAGACACTGGCGATCAAATGGCAGGGCTTGAGCATCGCCCAGGTGCTGGGCCTGACCGTTGAGCAGGCCGTCGAGGTGTTTGCCGAGCAGCCGGGTGTGTTGCGTTCGTTGCAGGTATTGCGCGATATCGGCCTGGGTTATCTGCGGCTTGGCCAACCGGCTACCGAACTGTCCGGCGGCGAGGCGCAACGCATCAAGTTGGCCACCGAACTGCAACGCAACGCCCGGGGCGCGACCTTGTATGTGCTGGATGAGCCGACCACGGGGCTTCATCCACGGGATGTGGATCGCCTGCTCAGCCAGCTCAACCATCTGGTGGATGCGGGGCACACGGTGGTGGTGGTCGAGCATGAAATGCGCGTGGTCGCGCAGAGTGACTGGGTGATCGATATCGGGCCGGGAGCAGGGGATCTGGGGGGCAAGGTGGTTGCCAGTGGCACGCCACAGAAAGTCGCCAGGAGCAAAAAGAGTCGCACCGCGCCATTCCTGGCACGGGCACTCACCTAAGCGCAAAAAAGCTTCAAATGTGGGAGGGGGCTTGCTCCCGATAGCGGTGGGTCAGAAGAAATTTACATGACTGATTCACCGCTATCGGGCAAGCCCCCTCCCACATGTGGTTTAGTGTTGATTCAGTTGGATCTGCGCTTTGGCTTGCTTCACCACATGCTCCACCGTAAAGCCGAATTTCTCCTGCAGCTTGGCCAGCGGCGCCGACGCGCCAAAGCTGTTCATCACCACCTTGGCGCCGGTTTGTCCGACATAACGGTCCCATCCCAACGGCCCTGCCTGTTCGACCACTACCCGTGCCTTTATCGCCGGTGGCAACACGCTGTCGCGGTAAGCCTGGTCCTGTTCTTCGAACAATTCCCAGCTGGGCATCGACACCAATTGCGCGGCGACCCCTTCGTTGGTGAGCTGTTCATAGGCCGCCACGGCCAGGCTGACTTCGCTGCCGGTACCGATCAGGACCACTTCGGGCTTGTTCGCCCCGGCCAACACATAAGCGCCCTTGGCTGCGCCAGTCGCTGCCGCATACTTCGTGCGGTCCAGGGTCGGCAGCGGTTGGCGTGACAGCACCACGCAGCTCGGCCGATGGGTTTGCGCCAGGGCGACTCTCCACAGCTCCAGGGTTTCATTTGCATCGCCAGGGCGCAGGGTCAGCAGCCCCGGCGTGGCGCGCAATTGCGTCAGGTGTTCGATGGGCTGGTGGGTCGGCCCGTCCTCGCCCACGCCGATGGAGTCGTGGGTGAACACAAACACCACCGGCAACTCCATGATCGCCGCCAGGCGGATCGGCGGTTTCATATAGTCGCTGAATACCAGGAACGTCGAGGTGTACGGGCGCAGGTAGGACAGCGCCATGCCATTGGCAATCGCGCCCATGGCGTGTTCGCGAATGCCGAAATGCAGGTTACGCCCGCGGTAGTCGTCGGCGCTGAAACGCCCGGCGCCGTCGAAGGTGAGGTGGGTCTTGGTCGACGGCGACAAATCAGCCGAGCCACCGATCAGCCAGGGGATTTGCCGGGCGAAGGCATTCAACACCTCACCGCCTGCCGCACGACTGGCGACGCCTTTGGCATCCGCCGCATAACCCGGCAGATCTGCCTGCCACTGCGCGGGCATTTCGCCGGCGCGCATGCGCCGCAGTTCGTCGGCTAACTGCGGGTCAAGAGCGGCCAGGGTCCGGTTCCATTGCTGGTACAGCGGCTCGGCGCGCGCCTGCAGCGCGTCGCGTAATACCGTGCGTGCCTCATCGGGCACCAGGAAGCTCGAATCCTGCGGCCAGCCATACGCCGCCTTGGTCAGGCGAATTTCTTCATCGCCCAGCGGTTCGCCATGGGCGGCAGCGGTGTTGTGCTTGTGGGGCGAGCCGTAGCCGATCACGCTGTCGACCACGATCAGCGTCGGTGCGCCGGTGTTGGCCTGGAAGGTCTCCAGGGCTTCGCTCAATGCCTGCAAGTCATTGGCGTCGGCGACGTGCAAGGTGTGCCAGCCATACGCCTGGAAGCGCTTGATCACGTCCTCGCTGAACGCCAACTCGGTGTGGCCTTCGATGCTGATGGTGTTGTTGTCGTAGATCCAGCACAGGTTATCCAGCTTCAAATGCCCGGCCATCGATGCCGCTTCGCTGCTGATGCCTTCCATCATGTCGCCGTCGCCGCACAGGGTGTAGACGTTGTAGTCAAACAACACCTGGCCGTCGCGGTTGAAGCGCTCGGCCAGCCAACGCTCGGCCATGGCCATGCCCACGCTGTTGGCGCAGCCTTGGCCCAACGGCCCGGTAGTGGTCTCGACGCCGGTGGTCATGCGGTATTCCGGATGCCCTGGGGTTTTTGAGTCGGCTTGGCGAAACTGCTTGATATCGTCCAGGCTGATCGCCGGTTGCCCGGTGCGTTGGCCCTGGGCATCGATCTCCACCACACCGGCAAGATGCAACAGCGAATACAGCAGCATCGACGCATGCCCCACCGACAACACAAAACGGTCGCGGTTGGGCCAGTCGGGATGCGCCGGGTGATACCGCAGGAACCGGCTCCACAGCGTATACCCCACCGGCGCCAGGCCCATGGGCGTGCCGGGGTGGCCGGAATTGGCCTTCTGCACGGCGTCCATGGCCAGAGTGCGCAGGGTGTTGATGCATTGAGTGTCGACAGTGGTAGCCGCGTGAGTCATGAAACCGGTCTCCCTCGAAGGACGATCTATTGTTGAGGGCAGGGCGTCGCAAAGGTTTTGTCCCATCGCCGTTACCGCGACGAACGGGGCGTATTGAGCGCAAACATGACAAGACCGCCAGGAATGGGCTAGCTTCAAGGGCGTAGACCATTGATCAACATGCGGAGGTACGCCATGCCAGTGAAACACGACCTGTATCAGGATTTGGGGTTGAGCAAGGAAGTCGTTCACGAACGCAGGGCGAACGATAAACGCCTGGACTCGCTGCTCACGCAATATGACGCTGCCGACGGGGAGGTGCTCAAGGCGGAATCAGCCAGTGCCAGCGATGAAGATGTTGAGAAACTGAAGAAAAAGCGGCTTCTGATCAAAGATGAAATTGTGGGGCGATTGGGTTAAGCAGTCCCGCAACGACCGTGGCGAGGGGGCTTGCTCCCGATAGCAGTGTGTCAGGCACCGATGCATCAACTGACACGCCCTCGCCACCCACACGCCTTTGCCATTGGAGCGGCGCGGGCATCGGGTTTAGGCCAGCAGTGCGTCCAGGCACGCATCCACCGAGCGTTGCTGCGTTTGCGCATACAACTTCAGCTCATCAATTGTGTTGCGCCCCAGCGCCTGTTCGAACGCCGCCTGGTTCGAATGGGCCGCGTAGTGGCTTTGCGCGCCATCCCCCAGGTTCGACTGGAAGATCCCCGCCGCGCTCACCGGTAGAAAGTCCTCATACACCAACGGCTCTACATCGACGTGGCCGGCGGCGACCAGAGCCTCCAGCGTGCGTGGTTGGTCGGCGTGGCCGCGTGCCGCGAGGCCTTTTGGCGTGGCGAAGTAGCGGAAGTACGCCAGGCCCTGTTCGCGCATGTGTGCGTGGTTGTCGGGGAAGGCCTGGAAGTGCTGCTCCATCAATTGTGTGTAGCGTGCGGCGTTAGCCTCGTTGGGGAATGCGCCCAGTTCGTCGCGGGCGGCGTTCAGCAGTTGGTCGTAGAGGGCGCGGCCCTTGGGCGTCAGCGCGACGCCGCGTTGTTCGATTTCGCCGAAACGTGCGCTGTGGCTGCCTTGGGCGTCGGTGAAGGCGATGGCTTCGTCAAGGGCTTTGAAGCTGGTCTGGCGCAGCAGGATCGGGCACTGGCGGCGCGGCGGGCCTTCGATCACGGCCTTGGGCGTGATGCCTTTGCCGGGCATGGCGGCCTGCACCTGGTCGATGTCCAGGGTGCGCGGAGTCAGATGGTTGATGTGCGGGCCCTTGAACGCGACGACGTCGGCGATCAGGCGGTGCTGGTCGCTCAGTTGCTGGTATTGCGCGGCGGTGACGGTGGCGGCGTGGTGCCAGCGGAAGGTTTCCAGGGCCTCGCGGATAAAGTGCGCGGCGTCCTCGGCATCGAGGCCGCCGTCTGTTTCCGCCTGCCCAATCAGCGCCAGGGCGCCTGGGCTGAAGATCGACCGTTTGGCCAGGGCGGTTTCGGCGAAAGCGCGCAACTCGCGATTTTCGATCAGCTCCAGGCGCAGCAACGAGGTGAACACACGAAACGGGCTGGTTTGCAGCGCATGCTCATGGACCGCGCGAAACGCTGTGGAATGCACCGGCACGCCCGCCGGCGTGAGGTCGTAATAGCCCACCGGCTGCATGCCCATCACTGCGAACAGGCGGCCGATGGTCGCCAGTTCCGCTGCAGTGCCCAGGCGGATGGCACCGTGGCGCTCCCTGTCCAGGCGCTGGATCTCGCCGGTGCGTTGCAGTTGTTGCGCCACACCCGGTTCGCTCTGGAGCACGCGAGTGTTGACCTCGGCCACCAGATCCATCAGCGCGCCGTACAGGGGAACTTCATCTCGGTACATATCGGACATGGCCTTGGAAAAGCCCTTGCGGATCTCGTCGGGGCTCACATGTGCGGTACTTGGCATAGAAAAATTCCTGATGACGGACGTGATAGGTGTGACCGTTTTCTGGATTTTGTTGGGCCCAGGGTGCGCTTGCAAACGAAGATTCCTCTGGACTTCATTCTGCAAATGAATGAGATGACACGAATATGTCAAAAACCGCGCCTGGCAAAACTTCATTTTCGAGCGGTTTTCCTAACTTATTCTTCACGGAGTCCGCCCCGGCCCCCATGAAACAATCGTCACGTTTGTAGGGATGAAAACGCCGTTTCGCACACCTTTTACATAAAAAAATATTCAGGGGCCGTCGTTAATGAAGCTATCTACACTGGCGTTATCCATCACCGCCGCCGTGCTGGCACAGCAGGCTTGCGCGGATGATTTCGGGCTCGGCGCGCTGGGCACGGGCAACGGTCACAGCGGTTTTGTGGAGGACAGTCATGCGTCCGTCAGCTCACGAACCATGTACTACAGCGCAGACAACCGCTCGGGTACCAACAACGACCTGCGCGAAGCCGCAACCGCGCTGCGTTTTGACTACAAATCCGGCTTTACCCAAGGCACGCTCGGCGTCGGTTTCGACGTGATGGCGTTCGGTGCCTTGCGCCTCGATGGCGGCGACGGTCACGCCGCCGGCCCCGGCCTGGCGGGCAACGGCAACAGCTTCTTTCCAACCAGGAACAACGGTACCGAACCTGCCGACTCCTTTGGTCGCGCTGCGGGTAATGTGAAGTTCAGGATTTCCCAGACCGAATTGCACGTCGGTGGTGGCCTGGCACCGGTGTTGCCCATCCTGGTCGCCAACGACAGCCGTGTGGCGCCGCAGACCTTTGACGGCGGCGTTCTGACTTCGAACGACATCCCCAACGTGACCTTCACCGGCGGTGAGCTGAACCGCGTCGAAGGCCGTGCTTCCAGTAACTCCACGGGGTTGAGCGTTGCCGGTGGCCAGCGCGATAGCGACAGCTTCAAATTCGGTGGCGTGGACTACAAACCCTTCGGTTCATCCGACAACAGCCTGGCAAAAAACCTGACGCTGCAGTACTACTACGCGCAGCTGCAGGACTTCTACAAACAGAACTATGTAGGCCTGGTGCACGTGCTGCCGTTGGGCAATGACCAATCGTTCAAGACCGACCTGCGTTACTTCGACAGCACCAGCGACGGCAAGAATGGTTCGAGTGGCTATGCGTTCAACAACAACGGCGGCTATGCCAAGCATGCTGGCGAAGTGGACAACAAAACCTACAGCGCAGCCTTCACTTATCAGTTGGGTGGCAGCAGCCTGATGCTCGGCCACATTGGCGTGGGGGATGACGGTGGCTTCGTCTGGGTCAACCAGGGCAGCCTGGCCGACCCGCACGCGCAAGGCGCCGGCGGCAGCGACTTCTACCTGTTTACCGATGCGGTGGTCGGCCAGTTCTCCCGGGCAGGCGAGCAGGTCAACTTCGGCCAGTATGCCTATGACTTCAAGGCCTACGTACCGGGCCTGAAGGCGTCCGTGGCGTATCTGGACGGCAAGGACATCAAGTCCAATGTCGCCGGTGGCCCCGACCAGAAAGAAAACGAAGCCGACTTCCGCTTGGACTATGTGGTGCAGGCAGGTCCGCTGAAAGGCTTCGGTACCACCTTGCGTACCGGTACCTATCACGGCAAAAACACCGGCACCGCCGACCAGGACCAGACCCGTCTGATCTTCAACTACACCTACGCGATCTTCTAACCGGGCTGCGCCCCACTGTGTAGGTACCCGGCGTTGACGGTGAGCTACCAGCGACGCAAAAAAATGTGGGAGCGGGCATAAGCCCGCTCCCACAGAGATTCAGGGTTGCCCGAGAATCAGGAAGGGAACAACTCGCTCAGCTTCATCGCCAGCATCATGTCGCCTTCGGTGCGCAGCTTGCCGCCCATGAAGGCCTGCATGCCGTCGGTGGAACCGTCGACGATGCCTTCCAGGGTTTCGCTGTCCATGACCAGGGTCACTTGGGCGTCCGGGTTTTCGCCTTCTTGCAGCTCGCAGGTCTTGTCTTTGACAACCAGGGAAAAATTCTTGGTGTCGTCAATGCGGAAACCGAATACCAGGTCCAGGCCTTCGGCAGCGCTTGGGTTGAATTTGGCTTTCATTGCTTCTACGGCTTTAGCTACGTCAGTCATGGTTTCGATCCTTTGGGGTAGAGTCCAGTGACCCTGGGGTCACGGTTGGCCGCAATTCACCGGAAGGTGATGAGCTGCGGCGCCTTCAACAGTTGCAAGTGGGTATGGCTGTTGAAGGAAGCCAGTGCCACCTCGCGACCGCGGAATTTCAGCTGGTTGAGCGAGGTGTTAACAATTTGCCAGTTCAGCTCGAAGGCCTGGGCGGCAGGCATTCGGGTCATCAGGTGGAGCAGGGCGGTGATGGTGCCGCCCGAGGTGAACACGGCGACTTTGTGCGAATTGTCCGCTGCCTCGAGAATACGTTGCAGGCCGCCTTGAACGCGCTCGACGAACCCCTGCCAGCTTTCCAGCCCTGGCGGATCATAGGTGCCGGCCAGCCAGCGCTCGATGATCAGGGCGAAGATGCGCTGGAATTCGCTGCGGTTTTGCGCGCCGTTACGCAGGATGTGCATCGCGTTGGGTTCGGCGCCGAGCAGGTCAGGGAGCAACCCGCGAATAATGGCCTCACCGTCGAATTCATTGAAGGCGACGTCGGTTTCCAGCGGCGGGACCGGCAGGCCCCGGGCGCTGTATTGATCGAACGTAGCGCTGGCGGTGTGCTGTTGGCGGCGCAGGTCGCCGGCTATGCAGCGGTCGAATACCAGGCCCATGTCGGCCAGGTGGCGACCGAGGACTTGGGCTTGTTCCACGCCGAGGGGCGACAGCACGTCGTAATCGTCTGCACCGAAGGAGGCCTGGCCATGTCGAATCAGATAGATGCTGCCCACGTCCGTTTTCCCGGTACGTTGAAAGTCTGGCGAGGTTATGAGGATGCCAGGGAGCTGTCAATGAAAAAACATACGCTTGTTTTAAAAGGCTGTTGGAGTGCTGGGTTGCTGGCGGTTTGATCACTGGCCCGAACGCCTGGCCGCCGGTATGCTGGGACAATCCGCGCCTGGCGCACTGCACTTGTAAGGAGCAACATGGATTTCCTGGCCGAATACGCGAGCTTTCTGGCGAAGACCGTCACCCTGGTGGTCGCTATTCTGGTGGTACTGATCAGCTTCGCGGCATTGCGCAGCAAAGGTCGTCGCAAATCCGCCGGCCAATTGCAGGTCAGCAAGCTCAATGATTTCTACAAAGGCCTGCGTGAACGCCTGGAATCGACCCTGCTCGACAAGGACCAACTCAAGGCCTTGCGCAAGTCCGAAAGCAAAACCGAAAAGAAGAACAGCAAGCATAAACCCGAGGCCAAGCCACGGGTGTTCGTGCTGGATTTTGACGGCGACATCAAGGCCTCGGCCACCGAAAGCCTGCGCCACGAGATCACCGCGCTGCTGAGCCTGGCTACGCCCAAGGATGAAGTGGTGCTGCGCCTTGAAAGCGGCGGCGGCATGGTCCACAGCTACGGCCTGGCGTCCTCGCAACTGGCGCGTATCCGCCAGGCGGGCGTGCCGTTGACCGTGTGCATCGACAAGGTAGCGGCCAGCGGCGGCTACATGATGGCGTGCATCGGCGAGAAGATCATCAGCGCACCGTTCGCCATCCTCGGCTCCATCGGCGTAGTGGCGCAGTTGCCCAATGTGAACCGCCTGCTGAAAAAGCACGACATCGACTTTGAAGTGCTGACCGCCGGTGAATACAAGCGCACCCTCACGGTATTCGGCGAAAACACCGAAAAAGGCCGCGAGAAGTTCCAGGAAGACCTGGACATCACCCATCAGTTGTTCAAGAACTTCGTGTCGCGCTATCGCCCCCAATTGGCGATTGATGAGGTCGCGACCGGGGAAGTGTGGCTGGGTGTTGCGGCGCTCGACAAACAACTGGTCGACGAACTGCAGACCAGCGACGAATACCTGGCCACCAAGGCCAAGACCGCCGAGGTGTTCCACCTGCACTATGCCGAGCGTAAAAGCCTGCAGGAGCGCGTGGGCCTGGCGGCCAGCGGTTCGGTGGACCGCGTGCTGCTGACCTGGTGGAGCCGCTTGACCCAGCAGCGCTTCTGGTAACCCAAAACTGAAATCCAGGTAATCCCTTGTGGGAGCGGGCTTGCGGCCCTGTCAGGTCAAGCGGGGCTGGATAGAGTCCGCCAACCGCGTAAGGATCAGGCAGCACGACACCGCTCCGGCATCCAGCACGCCCAGTGAACGTTCGCCCAGGCGACTGGCGCGGCCGATCTTCGCTACCAGGTCCTTGGTCGAATCGCGGCCCTGGGACGCGGCGGCTTTCATCGCGTCCAGCGCGCCGTTGAAGGTCACCCCCGAGGCATGTGCCTGTTCAAAGGCTTCCACTGCCGGGATCAAGGTGTCCATCAGGCACTTGTCGCCTACACCGGCCTCGGTAATGTCTTGAAGCGATGTCAGCCCGCCGCGCAGCAGGTGAGCGAAGATGGCGGCATCGATGTCTTCGCTGCCCCGCACTTCATCGGCCATGCCGATGAACAGGCTGCCATACAACGGGCCCATAGAGCCGCCGATGCCTTCCATCAGGCTCAGGGTCAGTTCATCCAGTGCTTCGGCGAGGGTCAACTGCCGGCCTTCGATCGTGCGCCCGCAATGGGCGAAACCCTTGGCCATATTGATGCCGTGGTCGCCGTCGCCAATGGCACCGTCGACCTCGCTGAGGTACTCACGGTTGGCCGTGATCACGCTGACCAGGTCGGCGACGATGGCGCTGCCCTCGTGGGTGGAAAAATGCTGGCTCATGGTTCAGTCCGCCTGGGTCATGCCGATGGAGCGGCAGGGTTGGTCGATGAGGGTTTTGAGTTCGGCATCGAGGCCGAGCAGGGTCAGGGTCACGCCCATCATTTCAAGGGAAGTGAAGTAGTTGCCGACGTAGCAGCGATGGATCTTCAGCCCCTTGGCCTTGAGCTGTTTTTCGACCTCAGCGTAGAAAATGTACAACTCCATCACCGGCGTGGCGCCGAGCCCCGAAACCAGCACCACCACACTGTCGTCCTGGCTGAAATCGCGGTCTTCAAGGATCGGCGCGAGCATGCGTTCGGCCATCGCGGCGGCCGGTTCGACAGGGATGACTTGAATGCCCGGTTCGCCATGATGACCGATGCCCAGCTCCATCTGGCCAGCGGGGATCTGGAAGTTCGGTTTGCCCACGGCCGCAATGGTGCAGGGGGTGAGACCGATGCCGATCGAGCGACAGTGATCGACGGTTTTCTGGGCAACACGAATCACGCCATCCAGATCGTAATGCTGGGCGGCAGCGGCGCCGCCGACCTTCCACATGAAAATTTCGCCAGCCACGCCACGGCGCTTGGCAATCTCGGCCTTGGGCGCCGAGGCCACGTCGTCGTTGGCGACCACTGTGCGGATGCGCATGTCTTTGCTGGCGGCCATCTTCATGGCCAGCTTCACGTTCATATTGTCGCCGGCATAGTTGCCGTACAGGCAGGCTACGCCGGCACCCTGGTCGGCGGCCCGGAAGGCGTCGAAGAAGCTTTTGGCGGTGGGCGAGGAGAAAATCTCGCCCACCGCCACCGCGTCGACCAGGCCCGGGCCGACATAGCCGAGAAACGCAGGCTCATGGCCCGAACCGCCGCCGGTGACGATGCCCACGCGGCCCTGGCCCGATGGCCTGGCCTTGACGATGACGCGCGGGTTGGCCTCGTATTGGCGCAGTTCGGGATGCGCGACCAGGATGCCGCGCAGCATGTCCTCGACCACTTGGTCCGGATCGTTGATGACTCGATTCATAACGCGGGCTCCTTTTTTTTTATTGGTTCACCACTATCCAGGGTGGGAGGGCGCTCCCGATAGCGGTGTGTCAGTCAGCTTATCTATCACTGTTAAATCGCAATCGGGAGCAAGCCCCCTCAGACCTTTGGATAGGTGGTGGGCTTAAGGCTGCAGTACAACCTTGAGTGATTTATCGCCACGCTCCATCACTCCAAACGCTTCCTTGAAGTCCGCCAGCGCAAACTTGTGGGTCACCACATCGCGCATGTCGATCTTGCGGTTGCCGATAAAGTCGATGGCCCTCGGGTACATGTACGGCCCCAGGTGCGAGCCCAGGATATCCAGTTCCTTGCGGTCGCCAATGATCGACCAGTCCACCGTGGCCTCGTCGTTGAACACGCTGAATTCGACAAACCGCCCCAACTTGCGCAGCATCGCCAGCCCCTGGTTCACCGCTTTATGGTGCCCGGTGGCTTCGATATAGATGTCGCAACCGTAGCCGTCGGTGATCTCGCGGATTTTCGCCAGTACGTCCACTTCGGCGGGGTTCCACACCTCGTCCGCGCCCATGCGCAGGGCGAGGGCGGCGCGTTCGGGTTTCATGTCCAGCACGATGAGTTTTTTCGGATTGCGCAAACGCACGGCGCCGATGATGCCCAGGCCCAGTGTGCCGGCGCCTGCGACCACCACGATATCGTCATGGTCGACATTCGCGCGTTCCGCCGCGTGCAGCGAGCAGGCCAGCGGTTCGATCAGGATCGCCTCGTCAGGCGCAATGGACTCCGGCACTTTGTGAATAATGCCTTCCTTGGTGAAGATCATGCACTGGGCCATGGCGCCCTGCACATTGTTCTGAAAACCATAGAGGTCATGCTTCTGGCACATCCAGTACTGGCCGTGGTTACAGAAGCGACAGCCCCAGCACGGCACGATCTGCTCGGAAATCACCCGGTCACCGACGGCCACGCCGCGCTTTTCCGCGCCAGGGCCCAGTGCGACCACGCGGCACACGAACTCATGCCCAGGGATCATCGGTGGCTTCACGTAGCGGGGTTGCTCGGCGTCACCCCAGAACGACGGGGCGCCGCGATAGGTCTTGATATCACCCATGCAAATGCCGCACAGCTCGACCTTGGTGAGGATTTCATCGGGGCCGGGGGTGGGGACGTCGACGGTTTCCAGGCTGTAGTCTTCCGGGCCGTGGCAGACCACGGCCTGCATGGTTTTCGGGATAGCCGGGGACAGCTGTTCTGGTGTGCGTTCGGTAGCGGTGGACATGACGGGACCTCACGAAAAAAATCAATTACTGAATGCTGTAGCCGCCGTCGATCACCATGTTGGCGCCGGTGACCATCTGGGCCGCGTCGCTGAGCAGGTACAACGCCAGCCCGGCGATTTCTTCGGGTTGGGCAAAACGGCCCACCGGGATCTGCAATTTGGCCCGCTCACCCACGTCGCCGGCCCAGGCTTTTTTGCCCAGGGCGGTCTCGACAATGGTGGGCGAGATGGCGTTGACGGTAATCCGGGGCGCCCATTCCATGGCCAATACCTTGGTCATGCCGACGATGGCCGCTTTGCTCGCGCAGTAGGCGACGTGCCGGTCCAGGCCGATCACGGCGGCCTGGGAGGCGAGGTTGACGATGCGTCCGCTGCCTTGGGCGAGCATGTGCCGGGCACAGGCTTGCGCCACGAAAAAGCTGGCCTTGAGGTTGATATCCAGGGTGGTGTCCCAGGCGCTTTCGCTGACCTGCAGAGCCTTGTCCAGCAGTACCACGCCGGCGCTGTTGATCAGGTAATCCAGGCGTTGGAACTGTTCGAATACGCTGTCGATGGTGTGCTGTATCTGGCCGACCTGGGCGAGGTCGACGGCGATGCCCAGGTGCCCGGCACCCAGCTTGGCGGCCACGTCCACCACCGTCGGGTCGCGGTCCAGCAAGGCCACGCGCGCGCCGCGCTCCGCCAGTAGGTGGGCGCAAGCCAGCCCGATGCCGGCGGCGCCTCCGGTGATCACCGCGCAGCGGCCGGTGAGGTCGAAGGCTTGGTTCCAGAAACCAGACATGAACAGACTCCATTTTTAAGCAGAGGGGAGATCAAAGTGTGGGAGGGAGCAAGCCCCCTCCCACACTTGGCTGTATTTCAAGTCAATAACTACTTGCCGCCGCTGACTTGTTTGTACAGCGCATCCGCATTGGCATTGGTCACCGGCACCCACGGCAGGATGTAGTTCTTGGCGGTGCCATCGGCCCATTTCACATCCTTGCCATACCGCTCCCAGATCACCGACCGGGGCTTGTAGTCTTTACCGGCCAATGCGCGCAATGCCACGTCCAGCGCGCCTTGGGATTGGGCCTGGGCATCCTGGAGGAAGGTGGTGACTTCATCTTTTTTTGCCGCCTGGATCGCGTCCGGCATGCCGTCGATCGACGTCACGGGCACGTCTTTGGCGGTCAGTCCATGGGACTTCAGGGCCTGCACGGCACCGAGGGCCATGTCGTCGTTCTGTGCGATCACGCCATTGATGCCCTTGGGGTGCGCGTTCAGCCAGTCCTCGGTGAGCGCCAGGGCCTGGGCGCGATCCCAGTTGGCGGTCTTTTTCTCGATAATCTTGATGTCGGGGTATTTGCCCAGCACTTCCAGCTCGCCTTTTTCCCGGTCGATCTGCGCCGACTGGCCAATCGGGCCCTGGATGATCACCACATTGCCTTTGCCCTTGAGCTTGTCGGCCATGGCCTGGGCCTGCAGGCGTCCGCCTTCCACGTCGTCATTGCCCACATACGGCACGCTGGCATCGGCAACTTTGGCATTCGAGGCCACGACTACCACGTCATTGCTCATGGCTGCCTTGACGGTACCGATACCGGCCTTGGTATCGATCGGCACGAACAGAATGGCGTCGAAGCGTTGGGTCACCATGTTTTCGATCTGGTTGTTTTGGGTCAGGGCGTCGTAGTTGCCGTCGAACACGGTCAACTGCACGGTGCCGTCCTTGACCGCCGGATGTTCCTTCAACTCGCGTACCCAGTTCTGCATGAACTGGCCCTTGAGGCCGTAGACGGCCGCGCCGACCTTGTAGGTCTTGCCGTCGGCGGCCAGGGCGATACTGCTGGCGAGCAGGGAGAGAGCCGCCGCGGCGGCAAAGGTGGTACCCAGTTTCATGAGCGGAACTCCAGTTATTGTTGTAGTGGGTCGTTCTCTAGCGTTTTTTCTTGCGCCATACGTCGATCAGTACTGCGAACACGATGATCAGGCCCTTGGCGACCTGCTGGTAATAGGAGGAAACGCCGAGCAGGTTCAGCCCGTTATTGATCACGCCGATCAACAGCGCGCCAAACAACGTGCCGACAATGCTGCCGGTACCGCCCGACAGGCTGGTGCCGCCGATTACCACCGCGGCAATCGCGTCCAGCTCATAAGACACCCCGGCCTGGGGCAGGGCGGATGTGGTGCGCGCCGACAGCACCACGCCGGCCAGCCCGGCGAGCAGGCCCGAGACCACGTACACCGAAAACATCACCTTGCGCACGCCGATACCCGAGGTGCGCGCGCTTTTTTCGTTGCCGCCCACCGCATACACATAGCGGCCGTAGGTGGTGTAGCGCAGCACCATCCAGAAAATCAGCGCGACCACCGCGAAGATCATGATCGGCACCCCAATCGGGCCAACCTTGCCGATACCCAGCGCCAGGTAGGCGTCGGGCAGGTCGGTGATCGGGCTGCCGTCGTTGAGAATAAAGGTCATGCCGCGCGCAATGCTGAGCATGCCGAGGGTGGCCACGAACGGCGGGATCGACAGGTTGGCGACCATGAAACCGTTGACCACCCCAAGCATCGCCCCGGCGAACATCCCGGCGCTGACGGCGGCCAGCAAGCCGTAGCCCTGGGTGGCAACCATGGCGCTGCACAATCCGGCAAAGGCCAGGATCGAACCCACCGACAGGTCGATGCCCTTGGTCAGGATCACGTAGGTCATGCCCACGGCGAGAATGCCGTTGATGGAGGTCTGGCGCAGGATGTCCATCCAGTTGCGCCAGGTCATGAAGTATTCGCTGCAGAACGCCATCACCACGCACAGCAGGATAAACACCAGCGGCAGGCCGAAGCGGTCCAGGGACAGGCGCAGGCGACTGCGCGGCGCGGTGGTGACAGGCACGGTGGCGGGGGCGGAGAGTGTTTTGGCGTTCATGAGGCAAGACTCAACAAGGCTTCCTGGGAAAGGGCAGTGTCGGTGCTGATGGTCACCAGCCGGCCGCCCTTGAATACGGCGATGCGATCGCTCAGGTGCAGCAGTTCCGGGGCTTCCGACGACACCACGATGGCCGCGCCGCCGGCACGTACGAACTGGTCCAGCAGGTGGTAGATCTCCTGCTTGGCGCCTTCATCGATGCCGCGGGTCGGCTCGTCGCACAGCAGGCACACCGGTTCGGTGGACAGGCATTTGGCAAGCACCACTTTCTGCTGGTTGCCGCCGCTCATGGAAGCCACCGGCAGTTCCAGGGAGCTGGTCTTGATCTGCAGGCGCTTGACCATGTCCTGGGCGAGTTGGTTTTCCTTGCGGGCATTGATCAGCGACCAACTCGACAGGCGCTTGTAGGCCGACAGCGCGATGTTCGACAGAATGCTGCCGGTCAGCACCAGGCCGCTGTCTTTGCGGTCTTCGGTGACCAGCGACATGCCGGCGTTGATAGTCGCCTTGGGCAGGCCCGCCGGCATCGGCTTGCCTTGCAGGGTGACGCTGCCGGAGTCCGCCACCGTCAGGCCATAGATACAGTTGAGGAACTCGCTGCGGCCCGAGCCCATCAGGCCATAGATGCCGAGAATCTCGCCCTGGCGCAGGTGCAGGCTGATGTCATGGAATTCGCCGGTGCGGCTCAGGTGGTCGACTTGCAGGCAGGTGTTGGCGGCGCATTCGCGGCCGACCTTGTGGTCGATGCGCGTCAGTTCCTGGCCGACGATGCCGCGCACCAGGTGGTCGCGGTCGATATCGGCCATGCGCCCGCTTTCCACGAATGTGCCATCGCGGAAGATGCTGTAGTCATCGGCGATCTGCGCCAGCTCGCTCAAGCGGTGCGATACATACACGATGCCTGCGCCTCGCGCGGTGAGGCGGCGGATCGCTTTGAACAGGGTCTCGGTCTCACGCTCGCCGATGGCCGACGTCGGCTCGTCCATGATCATCACCTGGCAGTCATGGCTGAACGCCTTGGCGATTTCCACCAGTTGGATCTGCGCCACGCTCAGGCGATGCATGGGGCTGGTGGCGTCGACGTCGAACTCCAGGCTTTCGAGCAGCTCGCGGGTGCGGCGGTTGAGCGTCTTGTTGTCGACGATGCAGCCGGCGCGACGCGGTTCGCGGCCCAGCCAGATATTTTCGGCGACGGTCATAGAGGGGATGGGTTCCAGCTCCTGGGTGATCATCGCGATCCCCGCCGCGAGAGCTTCACTGGGGCGGTTGAACTGCACCGGTGCGCCGTTGAGCAGGAGGGTCCCGGCATCACGCTGGGTGATCCCCATGAGGATGCTCAGGAAAGTCGATTTACCTGCACCGTTGCCGCCGCACAGGGCGTGGACGCTGCCGGCCCGCAGAGAGAGGCGCCCGTCACGCAGGGCAGGGATGCCGGCGTAAGCCTTGGCGACATGTTCAGCCTGGAGCAGTAATGGCGTGGCCATCGGCGTGTCCTCGTGCTGTGAATTCTTATTAGGTCGCACAGTCATGTTTCGCTGTGATCATATGTGTATCAAATGAAATTCTGATCAGTCAATCCCTTTCATGTAAAAGCTACAATTCTGATGAATTGGGTCAATAAGGCCCCTTTAGACGGATTTGACCGCCGAGTCAGTGAAAACATGCTTGACAGTGGCTGTAAGATGCCTGAGAAATGACTGAGCAAAATTTCATTGATTGATCATATGATCGGTCTTGGGCACGATCACGGCAGTGGAGCCAGACGCCATGAACACACCTTTTGCGGTGGCTATCGGATGCGATGAAGCGGGTTTTGAGCTCAAGGAGCTGTTGAAGCGCCACATCGAGGCGCTGGGCTATCCGGTGACCGACTTCGGCACCCATTCCACGGCGCCGGTGTTGTACCCGGACATTGCGCTGGCGGTGGCCAATGCGATCAATAACGGGCAGCAGCGGCTCGGCGTACTGGTGTGCGGCACCGGTATCGGCATGGCTATTTCAGCCAACAAGGTGTTGGGCATTCGCGCGGCCCAGGCTCACGACACCTACTCGGCCGAGCGTGCGCGCAAGAGTAACGATGCGCAGATTCTGTCCATCGGCGCGCGGGTGATCGGCGCCGAGCTGGCCAAGAGCATCGTCAAATCGTTCCTGGAGTCTGAGTTCGAAGCGGCGCGTTCCGGGGCCAAGGTTGAGCGCATCAATGCGATCGAGCGTGATGGGCATCAGTAGTGGACGTAACAGGGCAAGAGTCGGGAGAATGCGCCTTTGACGCCGAAACGGAAGCCCGTCCCCATGAGTGACAGTACCCAGCGCATTGCCAGCGATATCGATCAGATGACCGAAGTGGCGATGCTCTATTACCTCGAGAACGCCACTCAGGAAGCCATCGCCAAGCGCTTCGACCTGTCGCGCGCGAAAGTCAGCCGCTTGCTCAAGCGCGCGCGCGATGAGGGGATTGTCGAGGTGCGTGTGTTGCAGCATCCGGCAATGAACAACGAGCTGGAGCGGGCGTTGGTGGAGCGCTTCAAGCTGGATCGCGCGCTGATCGCCGTCGATCACAGCGACCCCGACACCCAGCGCTCGGCCGTCGCCAGCCTGGTGGCGAATTACCTGAACAAGACCTTGAGTGACGGCATGATCGTCGCCGTGGGCATGGGCCGCAACGTCGGGGCCGTTGCCGATAATGTGTTCTTGCCGGTGACGCGCAACTGTACGTTTGTTTGCGCCATCGGCGGCTCGCTCAAGGCGGGCGAATACATGAACCCTGACCACATCTGCCGTCGCCTGGCCCTGCGTTTTGGCGGTGAAAGTGAAAGCCTGTACGCCCCGGCCCTGGTGGCCAACCCGGAACTGCGCGGCGTGTTGATCAACAACGATACGGTGCGCTCGACCCTGGACCGTGCGCGCCGGGCGGATATTGCGCTGATCGGCATCGGCGACATGAGCGAAAACAGCAACATGGTGCGCATGGGGTGGTTCTCGCCGCAGGAAATCGCCCAGGCGCGGTTGTCCGGCACCGTGGGCGACATGATGGGCTATGACTTTATCGACATTCATGGCCAGCCGGCGGTCAACGCCATCCAGGGGCGAGTGATCGGCTTGACGGTGCAAGAGTTGTTTCGGATTCCCGACGTGGTGGCGATTGCCAGTGAGAACACCAAGGCGGCGGCGACGCTGGGGGCTTTGCGCTCGGGGGTGATCAATACCCTCGCAACCACCGTCACGAATGCCCACACCATTTTGGCGTTGGACGACGCCACCCGAAAATCCTGATTCAACAGGGGATCACAGTGTGGGAAGGGGCAAGCCCTCGTACGTTGTGATCATCCGCTGCTTATAGAGACAGGTTTTGTAATAGTTTTGCGTTGTAGGACATTTGTATTTCGCCTGTACGATTCAAGTCCTTTTCCCATCGCAGGACTTGCATGAACACCCTCTCGGAGCCTCCCAGTCGTCTTTTCCCAAGACACCCGCTGTCGCTGTTCCAGCTGAAGCATCCCGTATTCCGTCTACTCATCCTGTCCCGGTCCACTGATCGCGCATTGCTGTGTCTGGCATTCTGAACATCGTTAAAGAGGCTTTATAAATGGAATGGTTAGCGGACCCAACGGCCTGGCTCGGCCTGTTGACGTTGATTGTGCTGGAACTGGTGCTGGGCATCGACAACCTGGTGTTTATCGCGATCCTGGCCGACAAGTTGCCGCCGGAACAGCGCGACCGTGCGCGGTTGATCGGTTTGTCCCTGGCGCTGTTGATGCGCCTGGGCCTGCTGGCGAGTATTTCCTGGCTGGTGACCCTTACCCAGCCGCTGTTCGAAGTGTTCGACAAGAGCTTCTCCGGCCGTGACCTGATCATGCTGTTTGGCGGTGTGTTCCTGCTGTTCAAGGCCACCATGGAGCTGCACGAACGCCTTGAAGGTCATGTGGCGCAGCGCGCGGGCAATGTGGCTTACGCGATGTTCTGGCCGATCGTGGCGCAGATCGTGGTGCTCGATGCGGTGTTCTCGCTGGATGCGGTGATTACCGCGGTGGGCATGGTCGATGAACTGGCGGTGATGATGATCGCGGTGATCATTTCCATTGGCCTGATGATCGTCGCCAGCAAACCGCTGACGCGCTTCGTCAATGCTCATCCCACGGTGATCATGCTGTGCCTGGGCTTTTTGATGATGATCGGTTTTGCCCTGACTGCCGAGGGCCTGGGCTTTCATATTCCCAAGGGTTATCTGTACGCGGCGATTGGTTTCTCGATCCTGATCGAGGTGTTCAACCAGATTGCTCGCGCTCGTCGCAAAAAGTCGGCGCAGGGTGTGTTGCCGGTGCGTGAGCGAACCGCCCATGCGGTGATGCGCTTGCTGGGCGGTCGCAGCCTGGCGGTGGAAGAAGTGGGCGAGGAGGTGGCCGACCTTCTGGGTGAGACGGATGCGGCGCAAGGCCCGCTGTTTGACCGTCGTGAGCGGGTGATGATCAGCGGTGTGCTGCAATTGGCTGAGCGGCCGATCCGCAGCCTGATGACGCCGCGGGCCAAGGTCGACTTCATCGACCTGACGGACGATGCCGATTCGATTCGTCTGAAGCTGATGCATTCGTCCTACTCGCGCTTGCCGCTGATCCGTAATGGCGCGGTGGATGAGCCCTTGGGTTTTGTGCACAAAAAAGAGTTGCTCAAGGCGTGCCTGGCCGGCAACGAGCTGAACCTGGAGCACCTGGCGCGCCGCGCGATCAACCTGCTGGAGAGCTTCTCGATCCTCAATGCTCTGGAGCAGATGCGCCAGGAGTCGACCCATATCGCCTTTGTGATCAATGAATTCGGGGATTTCATGGGCGTATTGAGCATGACCGACATCCTTGAGTCCATCGCCGGTGAGTTACCGGATGCCAGTGAGATCGAGGGGCCGGATATTGTCGAGGAAGGCGGTGGCTTCCGTGCCAACGGCGCCTTGAACCTCAATCAAGTGCGTCAGCGTACCGGCTTCAAGGCGGTCGCGACCCAGGATTATCAAACCCTGGCAGGGTTGGTAGTGAGTCTGCTAGATCGCCTGCCAAGGGTGGGCGACAGCCTGGAACATGAGGGCTGGCGCTTGACGGTTGCGGCGGTGGAGGAGCGACGGGTGACACAGGTGGCGTTAGTACCGTTGGCGCATAGTCACTGAATACTTCCTCCAGGATCGCTTCCTGTTCCTGCGGTTCACCGATGCCCTTGAGGTTTTCTACCTCAAGGGCATTTTTGTACACCACCAGGGTAGGGGTTCCGTCCACGCCGTCGATTCTCGGGGTTTGGCTGGTGTCCAGCAGCAGGCTTTTGACGCGGTCGGCGTACCGTTCGGCAACGCGGTGGAAGCGTGGGCCAAGCCCGAGACATGCCTGGCAGTACGGTGAGGTAAACAGCACGATGACCAGCGTGTGTTTCTTCAGGATCCGATGGTACTCATCAAGGTCCTTGATAACCGAAGTGATTACGCCCATGAGAACCTCCTTGTGCACCCGGCTTTAATGTTGTCGTGGGTACGCTAAGTCACAGGATTCCCAGCGTCTACTGTCAACCTTCACAGGTAGACGCGCTCGCGTTGTCATTTTGCGGGGCCAACCGCCAATTCAGCCCGAGGAAGTTTCCATGGGCGGTCATGCCCGGTAACGGGGCGGTGATGCACCTCCGTGGCGCTGTCACCCCTGCGTGGGGCCTTCGGTAGCAATTTGATTTCAGATGCTGGCGCAACGCCTCATCTCCTGGCTCCGTCCATCTAGCTGATTAGAAACGAGTTTATGACGACGATAGGTTGCCCTTCAGATGTGTGGCACACTTTCTGCTGTCTATTCCGTTGTTACATACCAAGTTCCGGTATAGCGGAATACACAATCTCTGGAGTGCTTGTCATGCATCACCGACCTTCCGTGTTCAAAGCGTGTGTTTTTCTCTTCGCCGCATCGGCTTCCCTCGCAGGCATCGTGCAGGCGGCGGACAGCAAGCTCGATAACGTGCTCAAGCGTGGGCACCTGATCGTGGGTACAGGCAGTACCAATGCGCCGTGGCACTTCCAGGGAGCGGATGGCAAGTTGCAAGGGTTCGATATCGACATCGGTCGCATCGTGGCCAAGGGGTTGTTCAATGACCCGTCCAAGGTCGAGTTTGTGGTGCAGTCGTCCGACGCACGTATTCCCAACCTGCTGACCGACAAGGTCGACATGAGTTGCCAGTTCATTACCGTCACCGCCAGCCGTGCGCAGCAAGTGGCGTTCACCCTGCCGTACTACCGCGAAGGGGTGGGCCTGCTGCTACCGGCCAACAGCAAGTACAAAGAGATTGAAGACCTGCAGGCCGCCGCCGACGGCGTTACCGTGGCCGTGCTGCAAAACGTGTATGCCGAAGAACTGGTGCACCAGGCGCTGCCCAAGGCCAAGGTCGACCAGTACGACAGCGTCGACCTGATGTACCAGGCCGTGAACTCCGGCCGCGCCGATGCAGCCGCCACCGACCAGTCCTCGGTCAAATACCTGATGGTGCAGAACCCCGGCCGTTACCGCAGCCCGGCCTACGCCTGGAGCCCGCAAACCTATGCGTGCGCAGTCAAGCGTGGCGACCAGGATTGGCTGAACTTCGTCAATACCGCCCTGCATGAAGCCATGACCGGTGTGGAGTTCCCCACCTACAAGGCCTCGTTCAAGCAATGGTTTGGCGTTGATCTGCCCGAGCCGGCGATTGGTTTCCCTGTTGAATTCAAGTGATTCGGACTAACCGGGGCGCCCGTCAGGGCGCCCCAATCAGGTACTGCTGACCATGAACTACCAGTTGAACTTTGCCGCCGTGTGGCGCGATTTCGACACCTTGCTGGCGGGGCTCGGCCTGGGCCTGCAACTGGCTGTGCTGTCGATCGCCATCGGTTGCGTGATCGGCCTGCTGATGGCCTTCGCCATGCTGTCCCGGCACCGCGCCTTGCGCCTCTTCGCCTCGGTGTATGTGACGGTGATCCGCAATACGCCGATCCTGGTGCTGATCCTGTTGATCTACTTCGCCTTGCCCAGCCTGGGGGTCCGGCTGGACAAGATCCCCTCGTTCATCATCACCTTGTCGCTCTACGCCGGTGCCTACCTGACCGAAGTATTCCGCGCCGGGCTGTTGAATATTCCCAAGGGGCTGCGTGAAGCCGGGCTGGCGATTGGCCTCGGTGAGTGGCGTATCCGCGCTTATATCACCGTGCCGGTGATGCTGCGCAACGTGCTGCCCGCGCTGTCGAACAACTTTATCTCGCTGTTCAAGGACACCTCGCTGGCCGCTGCCATCGCGGTGCCCGAACTGACGTATTACGCCCGCAAGATCAACGTTGAAAGCTACCGGGTAATTGAAACCTGGCTGGTCACGACCGCGCTCTACGTGGCGGCCTGTTACCTCATTGCCATGCTGCTCCGTTACTTGGAACAGCGTCTGGCGATCCGTCGTTAAGGAGGGTTTGCATGTACGAGTCTCCCAGTTGGCTGCATGAGTTGTGGATCGCCCGGGACACCCTCTGGGCGGGGTTTCAAACCAGCATTTATTGTTCGGCGCTGGCGATTATCTTCGGCACTCTGATCGGTATTTTTGCCGGGCTGGTGCTGACCTACGGCACATTCTGGATGCGTGCGCCGTTTCGTCTTTACGTGGATCTGATCCGTGGCACGCCGGTGTTTGTGCTGGTGCTGGCCTGTTTCTACATGCTGCCGGCCCTCGGTTGGCAGATCAGCGCATTCCAGGCCGGTGCGGTCGGTCTGACCTTATTCTGTGGCTCCCACGTCTCGGAAATCGTGCGCGGCGCGCTGCAAGCCATTCCCCGTGGGCAGTTGGAAGCGGGCAAGGCGATTGGCCTGACGTTTCGCCAATCCCTGGCCTACGTATTGTTGCCCCAGGCGCTGCGCCAGATCCTGCCGACCTGGGTCAATTCCTCCACGGAAATCGTCAAGGCCTCGACCCTGCTCTCGGTGATCGGCGTGGCCGAGTTGCTGCTGAGCACCCAACAGGTGATCGCGCGCACCTTCATGACCCTGGAGTTCTACCTGTTCGCCGGCTTCATGTTCTTTGTCATCAACTACGCCATCGAGTTATTCGGGCGCTACATAGAAAAACGGGTGGCCTTGCCATGAACCAACCTCAAACAACCGAGCCGCTGCTGAACATTTGCGGTTTGCGTAAACAATACGGCGCGGTCGAAGTGCTCAAGGGCGTCGACCTGTCGATGCAGCGCGGCAACGTGGTGACCTTGATCGGCTCCAGCGGCTCGGGCAAGACCACGTTGTTGCGTTGCGTCAACCTGCTGGAAGAATTCCAGGGCGGCCGGATCACCCTGGACGGCGAGTCCATCGGCTACAGCGATATCGGTGGCAAGCGCGTGCGTCACCCGGAGCGCGTGATTGCCCAACACCGTGCGATGACCGGCATGGCGTTCCAGCAGTTCAACCTGTTTCCGCATTTGACCGCGTTGCAAAACGTCACCCTGGGCCTGCTCAAGGTCAAAAAAATGGGCAAGGATGAGGCGGTGGCGTTGGCCGAAAAATGGCTGGACCGCGTCGGCTTGCTGGAACGTCGCAACCACTTCCCCGGCCAGTTGTCCGGCGGCCAGCAACAGCGGGTGGCGATTGCCCGCGCCATTGCCATGAACCCCAGCCTGATGCTGTTCGACGAAGTCACCTCGGCCCTCGACCCGGAATTGGTCGGGGAGGTACTCAGCGTCATCAAGGGGCTGGCGGAAGAGGGCATGACCATGTTGCTGGTTACCCACGAAATGCGTTTTGCCTATGAAGTTTCAGACAAGATCGTGTTCATGAACCAGGGGCGTATCGAGGAGCAGGGGTCGTCGAAAGACATATTCGAACGGCCGCAGTCGCCGCGCCTGGCTGAATTTTTGAAGAATATTCGTTTTTAATCAGGAGCATTTTTTATGAGCATCACTCGTTACGGTGCCGGTAGCACTGCCGGCGGCGGTCAGCCGCGCCCTTTCGCCCGCGCGGTGGAGGCGGACGGTTGGTTGTACGTCTCAGGTCAGGTGCCTGCGGTGGACGGTGAAATCATCACCGGCGGCATCATCGAACAAACCCGGCAGACTATGCGCAATGTGGTAGCGATCCTCGAAGAAGCCGGCTACGAACTCAAGGACGTGGTGCGCGTGGGCGTGTGGCTCGAAGACCCGCGGGACTTCTGGAGTTTCAACAAGGTGTTCGGCGAATACTTCAGCCCCGAGCACGCCCCGGCGCGGGCCTGTGTGCAGGCCAACATGATGGTCGATTGCAAGGTCGAGATCGATTGCGTGGCCTACAAGAAAAAGGGCTAAATTGCCCGACTCTTGAAAGCACGGCAAATCAAGTGTGGGAGGGGCAAGCCCCCGATGAGGGGGTGTCAATGAATGCATCTGACACTGACCCACCGCTATCGGGAGCAAGCCCCCTCCCACAGGGTTCACTGTGCAGCACAACCCTTTTACCGGACCGAAAACTGTCATGACCGAAGACACCATCAAACGCCGCGCCAAAGGCCTGGACCGTGCATTCGATATCCTCGATTTCCTCAAGGAGATCGGCCAGCCCCTGCGTCCGAATGATATTGCCAGTGGCATCGGCAGCCCCAAGTCCACCGTCTACGAACTGGTCGCTTCCTTGTTGGAGCGGCGCATCCTGGAAACCGTGGGCAAGGACGGCCACGTGTACCTGGGCCGCCAGCTGTACTTTCTCGGCCAGGCGCACTTGCGCCACTTCGACCTGACCCGCGAGGCCGACCACGCCTTGCAGGAAATCGTCAGCCAAACCCACGAAACCGCGCAGATGTGCCTGCTCAACGGGCGCAAATACACCGTGGCGCTGATGCGCGAAGGTGAGCGGCATTTCCGGATTTCCTCGGACATCGGCGAAAACGCACCGATTCCGTGGACCGCCTCCGGGCGCCTGTTGCTGGGGCACTTGAGCGACCAGCAGATTGTCGAGCTGATCGACCCCGACGATTTCATCCTGCCGGACGGCCAGCGCTTGGCGCTGGACACGTTCCTGGCGCAAATCCGTCAGGCCACCCTCGATGGGTTCTTCTCCTTCGACAGCGTGGCCGACACCTTTACCCATTGCTTTGCCGCCCCGGTGCGGGACGCGCAGGGCGTCAGCATCGCGACCCTGTGCATTGTCGCGCCACGCGCCGACGCGATTAAAAATTACAACGACTATCGCCGGGTGTTGATCGACAGCGCCAACAACCTGGCCCGTCGCATCAACGAATAGGAGTTTTCCATGTCCGCCATCAACGCCGTTGAAAAAGGCGCCGCTACCCTCGGTGCACACCTGGTCCGTGACGTCAGCTTGCCGGCCCTGGTCCTGCATCGCGAGGCGCTGGAGCACAACATCCGTTGGATGCAGGATTTTGTCAGCAACAGCGGCGCCCAGTTGGCGCCCCATGGCAAGACCAGCATGATGCCGGCGCTATTCCAGCGCCAACTTGAGGCAGGTGCCTGGGGTATCACGCTGGCCAACGCGGTACAGACCCGCGCCGCCTATGCCGGTGGTGTGCGTCGTGTATTGATGGCCAACCAACTGGTGGGCGCGCCGAACATGGCGTTGATTGCCGAGTTGCTGGCCGACGAGGCGTTTGACTTCCATTGCATGGTCGATCACCCGGACAACGTCGCCGATCTTGGGCGGTTCTTCGCCGCCCGTGGCCTGCGCCTGAACGTGATGATCGAATACGGTGTGGTCGGCGGCCGTTGCGGTTGCCGCAGTGAACAGCAAGTGCGCGACCTGGCCAAGGCGATCAAGGCCCAACCGGCCCTGGCCCTCACCGGCATTGAAGGCTATGAAGGGGTGATCCATGGCGAGCACGCCATCAGTGGCATTCGCGACTTCGCCGCGAGCCTGGTGCGTCTGGCGGTAGACCTGCAAAACAGCGGTTCTTTCGACTTGCCCAAGCCGATCATCACCGCGTCGGGGTCGGCCTGGTACGACCTGATCGCTGAGTCGTTTGAGCAGCAGAACGCTGCCGGCCGTTTCCTCAGCGTACTGCGCCCCGGCAGTTATGTGGCCCATGACCACGGCATCTACAAAGACGCGCAATGCTGCGTGCTCGACCGCCGCACTGATCTCAACGAAGGCCTGCGCCCAGCGCTGGAAGTCTGGGCGCATGTGCAATCGTTGCCTGAGCCTGGCTTTGCGGTGATCGCCATGGGCAAGCGCGATGTGGCTTACGACGCCGGCTTGCCGGTGCCACTCAAGCGTTACAAGGCCGGGATCGTGCCGGCCGAAGGCGATGATGTCAGCGCGTGCAAGGTCACGGCGGTGATGGATCAGCACGCGTTCATGGTGGTGGCGCCGGGGGTCGAGTTGCGGGTCGGCGACATTATGTCCTTCGGTACTTCCCACCCATGCCTGACGTTCGATAAGTGGCAGGTGGGGTGCCTGGTGGATTCAGAGTTGCGCGTGATCGAAAGCCTGCATACCTGCTTCTAGACCGAGTCGCGCAGCGGCCACCCGCCACACCAGAGATCACAAGGCATGAACACAAACCCGCGCATCGCCCTGATCGGCGAATGCATGATCGAACTGCAACACCGCGCCGACGGCAGCCTGCAGCAAAGCTTCGGTGGCGACACCCTGAATACGGCGGTGTACCTGCGCCGCGAGCTGGGCGCTATCGGCAGCGTCGACTACGTCACCGCCTTGGGCGATGACAGTTTCAGCGACGCCATGTGCCGGCAGTGGGCCGACGAGGGCCTGGGGCTGGAAAGGGTCCAGCGCCTGCCTGGGCGGCTGCCCGGTTTGTACTGCATCCAGACCGATGCCGGCGGCGAACGTAAATTCCTGTACTGGCGCAACGAGGCCGCCGTGCGCGAGTGCTTCACTACGCCTGCGGCTGAACCCATTCTGGCGGCGTTACCGGATTACGACGTGGTGTATTTGAGCGGCATCACCCTGGCGGTAATCGGCGAAGTCGGGCGTGAGCGCTTGGTGCTGGCCTTGATCGAGGCCCGTCGGCGCGGTGCCAAGGTGGTGTTCGACAACAATTACCGGCCGCGCTTGTGGGCCAGTGTCGAGGCGGCGCGCGCGGCGTATCGCCCAGTGCTGGCCGAGGTGGATATCGCCTTGCTGACCGAGGACGACGAGCAGGCGCTGTTTGGTTTTGCCGACAGCGAGCAGGTGTTTGCGGCGTACCCGGAGATTGCCGAAGTGGTGCTCAAGCGCGGCGCGAATGAATGCCTGATCCGTTGCAATGCCGAGCACTTTGCTGTGCCGGCATTGAAGGTCGAGAGGGTAGTGGATACGACGGCGGCGGGGGATTCGTTCAGTGCGGCGTATGTGGCCAGTCGGCTCAAGGGCGGTTCGCCAGCGGAGGCGGCGTTGGCGGGGCATCGGCTGGCGAGTCGGGTGATTCAGGTGCCGGGGGCGTTGATACCGAGGTGAATGGCCGCTTGCTCCGATAGCGGCTCTAAAGCCAACCCCTCAGTCGCGGTAAAACACCTGCACCAGGTGATACCCGAACTTGCTCTTGATCGGCCCGTGCACCACTTTGACCGGTTTCTTGAAGATCACCGCATCAATGGCCCCCACCATCTGCCCAGGCCGCACTTCACCCAAATCCCCGCCGCGCTTGCCGGAGGGGCAGGTGGAGTACTTCTTGGCCAGCACATCAAAGGCTTCACCCTTGGCGATGCGCTGCTTGAGCTGTTCAGCTTCTTCGCTGGTTTTTACCAGGATGTGACGGGCTTGGGCTTTCATAAGGCTCTACCAGGTAGGCGACGGCGCGCGATTATGCCTGAACTGAATCATCGGCGTTGATCATGCTGCGGATTTTAGTGGCGAGCAGGTCAATCGAAAACGGCTTGGCCACCATGTCCATGCCGTCTTCCAGGAAGCCCTGGCGCTCGGCGGCTTTTTCGGCGTAGCCGGTCATGAACAATACCTTGAGGCCAGGTCGACGCTGGCGGGCGATTTCCGCCAGTTGTCGGCCATTCATCCCCGGCAGACCCACATCGGTCACCAGCAAGTCCACGCGCAGGTCCGACTCCAGCAGTGGCAATGCGGTGCGCGAGTCCGCTGCCTGATGAGCGGTGTAGCCGAGTTCGTCGAGCACATTCACCACCAGCATGCGCACCGCCGGGTCGTCCTCCACCACCACCACGGCTTCACCGGCCAATGCCACCGGCGCTTCGCCGAGGCTGGCGGGCAGGCTGCTCTCCAGCGCGGTGCCGTGCAGGCGCGGCAGGTACAGGCGCACGCAGGTGCCCTGGCCCGGTTCGCTCTGGATGGTCACGTGGCCGCCGGACTGCTGGGCAAAGCCGTAGATCATCGACAGCCCCAGGCCGGTGCCCTGGCCGATGGGTTTGGTGGTGAAGAACGGGTCGAACGCCTTGGCCAGGATCTTCGGCGCCATGCCACTGCCGTTGTCGCACACGCCGAGCATCACGTAGTCGCCGGCCTTGACCGGTTCGAGGGTGGTGATGTCGGTGCCGTCCAGGTAACTGTTGGCGGTTTCGATCAGCAGCTCACCGCCATCCGGCATGGCATCGCGGGCGTTGATGACCAGGTTGAGCAGGGCGTTTTCCAATTGGCTGGCATCGGTGTTGACCGGCCAGATGTCTTGGCCCAGTTGCACCTTGAGCGTGATGTGCGCGCCTTTGGTGCGCTGGAACAGGTCCTCCAGGGACGCTACCAATTGGTTTGGGTCCAGTGGCTGGCGATCCAGCGACTGGCGCCGCGAGAAGGCCAGCAGGCGGTGGGTGAGGGCGGCTGCGCGATGGGCCGAAGACACGGCGGCATCGGTAAAACGGCCGATTTCCTCACTGCGCCCGGCGGCGATATAGCGCTGCATCAGGTCGAGGCTGCCGATAATCCCGGTGAGCATGTTGTTGAAGTCGTGGGCAATACCGCCTGTGAGCTGGCCCACGGCTTCCATTTTTTGCGCATGGCGCAATGCGTCTTCGGCGCGCTCACGTTCGTACATTTCGTTTTGCAGGCGCTGGTTGGCTTCGGCCAGCGCCTGGGTGCGCTGGGCCACGCGTTCTTCGAGGTTCTCGTTGAGATGGCGCAGGGCTTCTTCGGTGAGTTTGCGTTCGGTCTCATCGATCACAAAAATGTAAAAGCCATTGACCGAGCCGTCATTGCTGAAGCGCGGCAGGTACTTCATCAGCGCATGGCGCGGCCGCCCGTCGCGATGAGGGGTGACCGTCAGGAAACTGCACGCCTTGCCCTTGAGCGCCGCGGCGATCTTGTCTGCGCGCCCGGCATACACCTCATCGCCCAGCACTTCACGGATGGTCTTGCCGTACAGCTCCTGAGGCGTCATGCCGTACCACTCGAGATAGGCACTATTGTTCAGACGAAAACGTTGTTCGTGGTCGACGTAACCGATCAGCACCGGCATGGCGTTGATGATCAGCTGCAATTCGGTCTGGCTCTGGCGCAGGGCCTGTTCGGTGTTCTTGCGTTCGGTGAGGTCCAGCGCGGCACCTAAAAAGCGCGCCGGGCGACCGTGGCGGTCCTGGTAGCAACGCCCGCGCGCAAACACCCAGCGCACTTGGCCGTCGGCTTGCAACAGGCGGTATTCCTCGGCGTATTCGGTGCCGTGGGTGATGCAGTGCTTGATGCTGCGCGCCACCGTGCCACGGTCTTCGGGGTGGACGCCGTGCAGGTAATCGCTGATCGGCAGCAGGCCGGCGTCGCTGGGGTGAACGCCATGCAGATACGCGAAGTGGGCATCGGCAATAAAGCGGTCTTCGCCGATATCCCAGTCCCAGGTGCCCACGGCGTCGGTGGCCGCCAGGGCAAGTTGCAGGCGTTGCTCGGTGTTGTGCTGGGCCTTGAGGCTGTCTTCGGAGCGTTGCTGCAGTTCAAGGGTTTTACTGCGACGTTCGTTGGTTTCGATGGCGGTGACCAGAATACCCGCCACATCGCCGCTTTCATCGCGAACCGGGCTGTAGGTCAGGTCGAGCCAGATCTCGGTGTCGCGGTGATCGCGTTGCAGCACAAACCGCTGCTCGCTGAAGGTGCGCACCTGGCCGGTGAGCACGGCCTCGTAGATCGGTGCCGTGAAGCTCTCCAGCTCCGGCCACGTCTGGTGCGCCGGCTGGCCCATGGCCTCGGGGTGCTTGTTGCCCGCCAGCAAGGCGAAACCATCGTTGTAGAGTTGGATGAGTTGGCTGCCCCACAGCAGGAGCATCGGCATCGGCGAGTGGACGACGATGTCCACGGCGGTGCGCAGGCTTTGCGGCCAGTCATTGGCCTCACCGAGCGGGCTTCGTGCCCAGTCCAGCCGTGCAATCAACGCTGCGGCTTCGCTAACGGTGGATGTTTCCTTCATAAAAAGCCCTGAGCGTAACGCTTTGAAAAATGACAACACTCATTATCCCGTGAGTCGGGAATGAGTGACTACCCCCAAAAAATAGCACGCATTTGGGGGGTGTCTTCAAAGGAGTGCCGGTGGGCTGAAACCTTTCATCTTCACGCCAGCTCGGGGCGGTTGCGAAACTCCTCCAGCGCCTGCGGGTTGGCCAGGGCGTCGGTGTTTTTCACCGGCTCGCCGTGTACCACGTTGCGCACCGCCAGTTCGACGATCTTGCCGCTGAGGGTGCGGGGGATATCCGTGACCGCGACGATCTTGGCCGGTACATGGCGAGGGGTGGTGTTGGCGCGGATCACCTGGCGGATCTGCTGCTCCAGCGCATCATCCAGCGCAACCCCGTCATCGAGGCGCACAAACAGCACCACGCGCACATCGTCCTGCCAGCGTTGGCCGATGGCCAGGCTTTCCAGCACCTGCGGGACTTTGTCCACCTGGCGATAGATCTCCGCCGTGCCGATGCGCACGCCGCCGGGGTTGAGCACCGCGTCGGAGCGTCCGTGGATCAACAGGCTGCCGTTCGGGCGTTGCTCGGCGTAGTCGCCCTGGGCCCAGACGCCGGGGAATTGGCTGAAATAGGACGCGCGCAGCTGCTTTTGATTCGGGTCGTTCCACAAACCGATGGGCATGGCCGGGAAATGCCGGGTACACACCAGTTCGCCTTTTTCACCGATCAAGGGGTGGCCCTGGTCGTCCCACACCTCGATCGCCATCGCCAGGCTCTTGCACTGCATTTCGCCGCGCCGTACCGGCAACACCGGGTTGCCGATCACAAAACAGGAGACGATATCGGTGCCGCCGGACATCGATGACAAACACAGCTCGGCCTTGATTTCGCGGTACACGTAGTCATAGCTCTGCGGCGACAGCGGCGAGCCGGTGGAAATCAGCGTCTTCAGGCTGCTCAAGTCATGGCTGCGGCGCGGTTGCAGCCCGGCTTTTTCCAGGGTGGCGAGGAACTTGGGGCTGGTGCCGAACACGCTGATCCTTTCGGCATCGATCAGGTCGATCAAGCGCTCGGGGCCTGGGTGAAACGGCGAGCCGTCATACAGCACCGCCGTGGCGCCGATCGCCAGCACCGACACCAGCCAGTTCCACATCATCCAGCCGCAGGTGGTGTAGTAGAACAGGCAGTCCTCCCTCGACAAATCGGCATGCAGGCCGTGTTCCTTCAGGTGCGTGAGCAGCACGCCGCCGGTGCCGTGGATGATGCATTTGGGCACGCCGGTGGTGCCGCTGGAGTAGAGGATGTACAGCGGATGGTCGAACGGTACCGCGACGAATTCGGGCTCGCCGCCGGCTTGGTAAAAATCAGCCCACAGCGCCACGTTCGCCTGGGTGTGGTAGTCCTCGACCCGCGCCTGGGGCCGCGCATACGGCAGCACAATCAATTGCTCCAGGGACGGCAGCCGGTCGAGGATCTCATTGAGTTTGCGGCTTTGGTCGATGGTTTTACCGGCATAGCGGTAACCGGCACAGGTGATCAGCACCTTGGGCTCGATTTGACCGAAACGGTCGATGACACCCTGGGTGCCGAAGTCCGGCGAGGAACACGACCAGATCGCGCCCAAACCGGTGGTGGCGAGCATGCCGACCAGGGTTTGCCAAGTGTTGGGCATGCACGCCGCCACGCGGTCGCCCAGGGTGACACCGGCTGCGCGCAGGCTGCGCTGTAAACCGGCGACGTGCTGAGCCAGTTCGGCGTAGGTGAGTTGTTCGCGCTGGCCGTCTTCGCTGATCGCAACCACGGCCGCATGCTCATCGCGCCGACGCAGCAGGTGTTCGGCAAAGTTCAGGGTCGCGCCGGGAAACCACTGCGCGCTGGGCATCTCAAGGTCTTCGACCAGCACTGCGCTGGGCGGGCTGCGAAACTGTACGTCGAAGAACGCTACGATGGCGCGCCAGAAGTCGGGACGCTGGTCGATGCTCCACTGGTGCAGGGCGGGGTAGTCATTGAGCTGCACGTTGTGGCGGTTGTTGATGAAGCGCCGGAACTGGTCCATTCGGCTGTTGGCAATGCGTTCCGGGGAGGGTTGCCAGAGGATGTCGGACATAAGCGAAGTCTCTTTTCTTGTGCAGGTCTTCCAAGCACTGGAATTCTTATGTGGGAGGGGCGGTGTTTGGTCTTATTGGGCCAGCCAACCACCATCGATATTCCACGCGGCCCCACGCACCTGGGCGCCGGCCTCACTGCACAAAAACAACACCAACTCACCCAATTGCGGCGGCGTCACGAACTCCAGCGACGGCTGCTTTTCGGCCAGCAAATCATGCTGCGCCTGTTGCGGGGCCACGCCCGTGGCGATGCGGTCATCGATCTGCTTCTGCACCAGCGGCGTCAGCACCCAGCCCGGGCAAATAGCATTACAGGTCACATTGCTGGTGGCCGTCTCCAGGCCTACCACTTTGGTCAGGCCGATCACGCCATGCTTGGCCGCCACATAGGCGGCCTTGCCCACGGAGCCGACCTGGCCGTGCACCGAGGCAATATTGACGATACGCCCCCAGCCCTTGGCCTTCATGCCCGGCAGGCTCAAGCGTGTGCTGTGGAACACCGAAGAAAGGTTGATGGCAATGATCGAGTCCCAACGTTCGGCCGGGAAGTCTTCCACGGCGGCCACGTGCTGGATCCCCGCATTGTTGACCAGGATGTCCACGCCGCCGAATTCGCGCTCGGCGTAGGCGAGCATGTCGGCGATTTGCGCCGGGTCACTGACATCCGCCGGGTGATGCCCGACCTTGCCGCCAAACGCCTGCACTTGGGCGATCACCGCACTGGCATCGCCGAAGCCGTTGAGAATCAGGTTGGCGCCGGCCTTGGCCAGGCTGAGGGCGATCCCCAGGCCGATGCCGCTGGTGGAACCGGTGACCAGCGCGGTCTTGCCGTTCAATGTCGTCATACAAACCTCACACAATGCCGGTGGCATAGAAAGTAGCGATCACCACGAACACCGCAAGCGTCTTGATGATCGTGATGCCAAAAATATCCTTGTAGGCTTCGCGGTGGGTCAGCCCGGTGACCGCGAGCAAGGTGATCACCGCGCCGTTGTGGGGCAGGGTGTCCATGCCGCCGCTGGCCATGGCCGCGACCCGGTGCAGCACTTCAAGAGGAATATTGGCCGCGTGGGCCGCCGAAATAAAACTCTCGGACATGGCCGCCAAGGCGATGCTCATGCCGCCCGAGGCGGAACCGGTGATGCCCGCCAACAGGGTCACGGTAATCGCTTCGTTGACCAGCGGGTTGGGGATGCCCTTGAGCCAGTCCGCCAGCACCAGAAAGCCCGGCAGCGAGGCAATCACCGCGCCAAAGCCGTACTCCGAAGCGGTGTTCATCGCCGCCAGCAGCGCACCGCTGACCGCACTTTTACTGCCCTCGGCCAGCTTGCTCTTGATCGCCGAAAAGCCGAACACCAGCACCACGATAATCCCCACCAGCAACGCCGCCTGCACCGCCCAGATCGCGGTGAGCTTGGCGATATCTGTGGTCACCGGGGTGCTCATGCCCGGCAGGCTGAGGCTATGGGTCTTGCCGTACCACAGCGGGATCCAGCGGGTGAACAACAGGTTCATCACGCCGACCAGGATCAGTGGCGACAGCGCGACCCATGGGTTGGGCAGGCTCAGGTTTTCGGCGGTTTCCGGTTCGTTGCGCAGTTCGGTGCCATAGCCCTCGCCGGCGCGCTGCGCCTTGTTGCGTTGGCGTGCCAGGTAGAGCATGCCGGCGCAGAACACGAAAACCGTACCGATCAAGCCCAGCCAAGGCGCAGCCCAGGCGGTGGTGTTGAAGAAGGTGCTGGGGATGATGTTCTGGATCTGCGGCGTGCCGGGCAGGGCGTCCATGGTGAACGAAAACGCACCGAGGGCGATGGTCGCCGGGATCAGGCGCTTGGGGATATTGCTCTGGCGGAACATCTCCGCCGCGAACGGGTACACCGCAAACACCACCACAAACAGCGACACGCCGCCGTAGGTGAGCAGGGCGCAGACCAGCACGATCACCAGCATCGCCTGGCGCGTGCCGAGCAAGCGGATCGCGGCCGCGACAATCGAGCGCGAAAAGCCCGACAGCTCGATCAGCTTGCCGAACACCGCACCGAGCAGGAACACCGGGAAATACAGTTTGATGAACCCGACCATTTTCTCCATGAATACCCCCGTAAAGGCCGGGGCAACGGCGGACGGGTCGGTGAGCAGCACGGCGCCGAGGGCGGCGATGGGGGCGAACAGGATAACGCTATAGCCACGGTAGGCAGCCAGCATCAGCAGCGCCAGGGCTGCCAGGGCAATGATCACACTCATGGTGTGTCTCCAGATTGGATTGTTATTTTTGTGGGATGGTGCTTTGGGGAGGGCTATAGCGAGATTTGTGCCAGTTAGTTAACGTATTGATATTAAAAGGTATTTTTCGGTACTTCGAAGCGATCTCGAAAGAATATCTCATTTTAGAGACATGCATGAATCAACTGTGGGAGGGGGCTTGCTCCCAATTGCGGTGGGTCAGCTAGCTAATACAGTGACTTTCATACCGCTATCGGGAGCAAGCGTCCTCCCACAGGGTTTGTCTTTATATGGAGAATTTAGTCTCTTTACTGAGAATCGTTGATGCCCAGTGCGACCATTTTCTTGTACAGGGTCGACCGCCCCAGCCCCAACCGGTTGGCAGCCTCCACCACATTCCCCTCACAAGCCTTGAGCGCCGCCGCGATCACTTGCCGGTCGAAGCGCTCCCGCGCCGCCATAAACGTTTCGCCCTCAACCGGCGCCACGCCAGTGCCGCGTTCCACCGGGCTGAACGTGCCAATCGCCGCGCGAATCTCTCCCGCATTCAACACCAGGTCATCACTTAACAATGCGGCACGCTCCAACACGTTGCGCAACTCGCGGATATTCCCCGGCCACGCATGTTGCGCGAGCAGGGCCAGCGCTTCGCGATCCAGTTCATGCTGGCTGCGCAACTCTTCCAGGATCGCCTCGCTCAACGCAGGAATATCCTCCAAACGCTCACGCAGCGGCGGCACCTGGATCGGCAGCACATTCAGGCGGTAATACAAGTCCGCGCGGAACTCGCCACGTTTGATCGCCGCTTCCAGGTCCATCGACGTGGCAGCAATCACCCGCACATCGCTGTGCAGCATTTCGTTGGAGCCGACCGGCTCGAACTCCTTCTCCTGCAATACCCGCAGCAGCTTGCTTTGCAGCGGCAAGGGCATGTCGCCGATTTCATCGAGAAACAGCGTGCCGCCCTGGGCGATCTGAAACTTGCCGGGACGCCCTTTGCGGTCGGCGCCGGTAAACGCACCGGGCGCAGTGCCGAAAAATTCGGCCTCCAACAGATCATGGGGAATGGCGGCACTGTTGATGCTGACGAAAGCTTTGTGGGCGCGCGGCGATGCACCATGAATGGCCTGGGCGAGCAGTTCTTTACCGGTGCCGGTTTCCCCCAGCAGCAGCACCGGCGACTCGGCGCTCGCGCTGCGCCGGGCGCGGCGCTTGACTTCGAGGCTGGCGGCGCTGGTGCCGATAAAGTGCGCGAAATTGTATTTGCTCTGGCGTGCGCGCAGCAGCGAGCGGGTAGAGGCCAGCTCCTGCTGCATGCTCAGGTAGCGCTCGATCAATGGCGACAGGTTGCGCAGTTCGTCGAACAGCGCAAAACCAATCGCCCCGATCACCTCGCCGGCATCGTCGTGGATCGGCAGGCGCATTACCACCAGCGGGCCTTTGGGCGTGTCCTGGATATCCAGCAAAATCGGCCGGTCGGTGCGCACGACCTGGCGCAACAGGCTGTTGGAGATCACCTGTTCGCACGCTTGGCCGATGGCTTCTTCGGCGCTTTTGAGGCCGAAGCGCTTGGCGTAGCGCTCGTTCATCCAGACGATATTCGCGTCACGGTCGACAATCACCGTGCCTTCGCTGGACTGCTCGATGATCTCGAACAGCGACTGGATGGCCAGCCCGCGAACGTGTTGGTAGTCCGTCAGGCGGCTGTTCATGTCGACAGCCCACACGCGGCGGCCAGCAGCTCCTGGGTGTAGGGATGCTGTGGCGATTCAAATACGGCATGGCTCGCGCCGTGCTCCACCACCTTGCCATCCTTGATCACGATCATGTCATGGGCCATGGCGCGCACCACCGCCAGGTCATGGCTGATGAACAAGTAGGTCAGGCCGTATTTTTCCTGAAGCTCACGCAACAGCGCGACCACCTGTTTTTGTACCGTGCGGTCCAGCGCGGAGGTCGGCTCATCCAACAGCATCAGCGCCGGCTTGAGTACCAAAGCGCGGGCGATGGCGATGCGCTGGCGCTGGCCTCCGGAAAACTCATGGGGGTAGCGGTGGCGGCTGGCCGGGTCGAGGCCCACATCCTTGAGCACCTGGATCACTTGGGCGTCGCGCTCGGCCAGGCTGCACGGCGCATGCACTTGCAGGCCTTCGCTGATGATCTGCTGCACCGACATGCGCGGGCTGAGGCTGCCGTAAGGGTCCTGGAACACCACCTGCATCTGCTTGCGCCACGGGCGCATCTGTTGGTGGTTGAGCGGGTCAAGGGCATGGCCCTGGAAGCGGATGCTGCCGGTGGAGTCGAGTAAACGCAGGATCGCCTGGCCCAGGGTGGACTTGCCCGAGCCGGACTCGCCGACAATCCCCAGGGTCTTGCCGCGCTGCACGCTGAGGCTGATGCCATTCACCGCGTGCAAATAGGTCTTGCGCCGAAACAGCCCGCCGCCGAGGGGGAAGTGCACGTTCAGGTCGTTGACTTCCAGCACGGTTTCGCGCGGGTCGGCACACAACACGTCGCCGGAAGGCTCGGCGTCCAGCAACAGACGGCTGTAGGGGTGTTGCGGTGCGGTGAACAAGGTCTCGCATGCGGCCTGCTCGACGATTTCGCCGGCGCGCATCACGCACACGCGTTGGGCAATGCTGCGCACCAGGTTGAGGTCATGGCTGATCAGCAACAGCGACATGCCCAGGCGTTGTTGCAGCGACTTGAGCAGCAACAGGATTTTGCGCTGCACGGTCACGTCCAGCGCGGTGGTGGGCTCGTCGGCGATCAGCAGTTCCGGCTCGCAGGCCAGGGCCATGGCGATCATCACCCGCTGGCGTTGGCCGCCGGACAACTGGTGCGGGTAGGCCTTGAGGCGTTCCTGGGGTTTCTGGATACCCACCAGTTCAAGCAGTTCGAGGATGCGCGCCTGCGCCGCCTTACCGCCCAGGCCCTTGTGCAGCAGCAGGGTTTCGCCGATTTGCTTTTCGATGCTGTGCAGCGGGTTTAGCGACGTCATCGGCTCCTGGAAAATCATTGCAATGCGGTTGCCGCGCAGTTTTTGCAGCGTGGCGGTGGATGCGCCGATCAACTCCTGTTCGCGATACTTGATGGAACCGGTGGTGTGGGTGCCGGCCTCGGGCAGCAGTTGCAGGATCGAATGGGCGGTGACTGACTTGCCCGAGCCGGACTCGCCCACCAGCGCCAAGCATTCGCCGGGGCGCACGTCCAGGCACAGGTTGCGCACCACGGTCTGGCCGCTGAAGGCGACGTTGAGGTCGCGTATTTCGATCAGGTTCATAGGGGCTCACTCATGAACGTGGGTCGAAGGCGTCACGCAACGCCTCGCCGATAAAGACCAGCAGCGACAGGATCAGCGCCAGGGTGAAAAACGCCGTCAAACCCAGCCAGGGCGCTTGCAGGTTCTGCTTGCCCTGGGCGATCAGCTCGCCCAGCGAGGCGCTGCCGGCGGGCATGCCGAACCCGAGGAAATCCAAGGCACTGAGGGTGGAAATCGCCCCGGTCAGGATAAACGGCAGGTAGCTCAACGTGGCGGTCATCGCATTGGGCAGGATGTGCCGACGGATGATCTTGCCATCGCCCAGGCCCAACGCGCGTGCCGCCTTGACGTACTCCAGGTTGCGCCCGCGCAGGAATTCGGCGCGCACCACGTCCACCAGCGCCAGCCAGGAAAACAGCGCCATGATCCCCAGTAACCACCAGAAGTTCGGCTCGACGAACCCTGACAGGATAATCAGCAGGTACAGCACCGGCAGGCCCGACCACACCTCCAGAACGCGCTGGCCGAGCAAGTCGACCCAGCCGCCGTAGTAACCCTGCAAGGCCCCGGCGGCAATGCCGATGGCCGCGCTGATCGCGGTGAGCGCCAAGGCGAACAGGATCGATACGCGCGCGCCGAAGATCACCCGTGCGAGCACATCGCGGGACTGATCATCGGTGCCCAGCCAGTTCACCGCTGAGGGCGGGCTGGGGGCAGGGCGGGTCAGTTCGTAGTTGGGCGTGTCGTCGCTGAACGGGATGGGTGGGAACAGCATCCAGCCACCGTCCTGCTTGATCAGCTTTTGCACGTAATCGCTGCGGTAATCCGCCTGAAAGGGCAACTGGCCGCCAAACTGCTGCTCGGTGTAGCGCTTGAATGCCGGGAAATACAGCGCGTTCTGGTAGCTGAGCACCAACGGTTTGTCGTTGGCGATCAACTCGCCGCCGAGGGTCAGGATAAACAGGCCGATAAACAGCCACAGCGACCACCAGCCCCGGCGGTTCTTCTTGAAACGCTCAAAACGCCGACGGGCCACGGGAGATAAATTGAGCATCAGGCGTTCCTCGCGGCGAAGTCGATACGCGGGTCCACCAGGGTGTAGCACAGATCACCGATCAGTTTTATCAAGAGGCCGAACAGGGTGAAGATAAATAGCGAACCAAACACCACCGGGTAATCCCGCGAAACGGCGGCTTCATAGCTCATGCGGCCCAGGCCATCGAGGGAGAAGATCACTTCAATCAACAGCGAGCCGGCGAAGAACACGCTGATGAACGCCTGGGGAATTCCGGAGATCACCAACAGCATGGCGTTACGGAACACATGACCGTACAGCACGCGCCGCTCGCTCAAGCCCTTGGCCCGCGCGGTGACCACGTACTGGCGGGTGATCTCATTGAGAAACGAGTTCTTGGTAAGGATGGTCAGCGTGGCGAACCCGCCGATCACCAGGGACGTCACCGGCAGCACCAGGTGCCAGAAGTAGTCGGCAATCTTGCCCACGGTGCTCAGCTCTTCGAAATTTTCCGAGACCAGGCCACGCACCGGGAACCAGTTCAGCGAGGTGCCACCGGCGAACACCACGATCAGGAACATCGCGAACAGGAACGCGGGCATCGCATAGCCGATCACGATCGCGGTGCTGCTCCACACGTCAAAGCTGCTGCCATGGCGCACCGCTTTGCGAATGCCCAGGGGGATCGACACCAGATAGGTGATCAGCGTGGCCCACAGGCCCAGGGAGATAGTGACGGGCATTTTTTCCAGGATCAGATCGATCACCGTCTTGCCACGGAAAAAACTGTTGCCGAAGTCCAGTTGAGCGTAGCTCTTGAGCATCAGCCACAGGCGTTCCGGCGCGGGCTTGTCGAAACCGTACTGTTTTTCGATGTCCTTGATCAGCTTTGGGTCCAGGCCACGGCTGGCGCGTGAACCACTGCTCACACCTTCGCCGGAAGAGCCGCCGACACCGCCGCCGCCAATCCCTTGCAGGTGGGCGATGGCCTGTTCCACCGGGCCACCGGGGGCGGCCTGCACGATCACGAAATTCACCAGCAGGATGATCACCAGGGTCGGGATGATCAGCAGCAGGCGGCGCACGATATAGGCAAACATCAGCGTGCCCCTCCGCGTTTTTTCAGCTCGGCGTTCATTTGCTCATGGGTCAGTGGCGTGGGGCTGATTTCCCACCAGGTTTCCAGGGCTTCGTCGTTCTTGGCCTCGATGGCCGGGCGACCGAAGCGGTTCCACCACGCGGCGGAGGTGCCGGGCGGGTAGTAATTGGGGATCCACAGGTAATTCCATTGCAGCACCCGGTCCAGGGCATGGGCGTAGGTGAGCATCTGCGCCTGGGTGTCCGCTTTGACCAGGCCCTTGATCAACGTGTCGACGGCGGGGTCCTTGAGCACCATGTAGTTGTTGGCGCCCGGATCGAAGGCTGCGCTTGAACCGAAATAGTTGTACAGCTCCATGCCTGGCGAGGTGGTGACCGGAAAACCGGTGACGATCATGTCGTAGTCCCGCGCCATCAAACGGTTGACGTACTGGGAGGAATCGATGCGACGGATGTTCAGGGTAATGCCGATCTGCGCCAGGTTGCGCTTGTAGGGCAGCAACAGGCGCTCAAGGCCCGCCTGGGCGTTGAGAAAGGTAAATTCCAACGGCTCACCTTCGGCATTTACCAACCGGTCACCGTCCGGTTTCCAGCCGGCCTCTTCCAGCAGCGCCAGTGCTTGCAATTGCTTGTCGCGGATCATGCCGCTGCCATCGGTGACCGGCGCCTTGAACACCTGGGTAAAGACTTCCTCGGGCACTTGCCCGCGCAACGGCTCGAGAATCGCCAGTTCTTCCTTCGTGGGCAACTGGCTGGCGGCCAACGGACTGTTGGAGAAAAAGCTCTGCTGGCGGATGTACATATTGCGCATCATCTGCCGGTTGGCCCATTCGAAGTCCCACAACATTGCCAGTGCCTGGCGTACGCGGCGGTCCTTGAACATCGGCTTCTGCACGTTGAACACATAGCCCTGGGCCGGTTGTGGCATTTCCTTGGCCAAATGCGCGCGTTGCAAGCGGCCATCGTCAAGGGCCGGCCCGTTGTAGCCGATGGAATAGCCGGTGGCGGAGAACTCACGGTTGAAATCGTAGGCGCCGCCGCGCAGTACCTGGCGAGCCACCTCGGTATCGCCGAAATACTCCAGGCTCAGGTGATCGAAGTTGTAAAGGCCGCGGCTCACCGGCAGGTCCTTGCCCCACCAGTCCGGGTCGCGGGTAAACGTGATGGTGTTGCCGGCGTCGACTTTACTGACCTTGTACGGGCCGCTGCCCAGCGGCGCTTCGTAGCCGCCGCCATTGGCAAAATCGCGGGTTTTCCACCAGTGCTCGGGGAACACCGGCAGCGTGGCGATATCCAGGGGCAGGGTGCGGTTTTCATTGCTGGAAAAGTCGAAGCGCACTTGGCGCTTGCTTTCCACTTCAACGTGCTTTACGTCGGCGAACAACGTGCGAAAGCGCAGGCTGCCTTGGGTCATCAACACATCAAAGCTGTAGCGCACGTCTTCGGCGGTGATGGGCTTGCCGTCGGCAAAGCGCGCCTTGGGGTTCAGGTAGAAGCGCAGCGACAGGCCGTCATCGGCGCGATCCATCTTTTCGGCGACCAGGCCGTAGACCGTATAGGGTTCGTCCAGGGAGCGCAGGGCCAGGGGCGCATACAGCCAGCCATCGACCTGCGACACGCCGATACCTTTGTCTATATAGGGCAGCACATGGTCAAAACGCCCGATCTCAATCGCCGAGCGCCGCAGGCTGCCGCCCTTGGGGGCATTGGGGTTGGCATAGTCGAAATGGGTGAAACCGGCAGGGTACTTGGCCGCTTCGCCATACACCGTAAGGTACGGTTGTGGCGCCGCGATCACGGCGGCACTGGCCAGCAGCAGGGCGAGGGTGGAGCTCAATAGGGTCGAAAAGGCCAATCGCATTATCAGTCTTGAACGCCGGGTGAAGAAGAATAAGGATTTGTACGCTAACGGCATCAGCGTCGCCAGTCATCACATGCACAACGGCCCACCAAAAGGCGGGCCGTTGTTTCAAGCATCATCCAGGCATCAGTCCTGACGGCTGGTGACTTCCAACAGGTGGTAGCCGAACTGGGTCTTGACCGGGCCTTGCACGGTATTGACCGGAGCGCTGAATACCACGGTGTCGAATTCTTTAACCATCTGGCCTGGACCGAACGAACCCAGGTTGCCGCCGTCGCGGCTTGATGGGCAGCTGGAGCTGGCTTTGGCGATCTCTGCGAAATCAGCGCCGCCTTCGATTTGGGCCTTGAGTTCGTTGCACTTGTCTTCAGTGGAAACGAGGATGTGACGGGCGGTGGCTTTGGCCATGGTGGGTAACTCCTTGAATGAAAAGGGTGAGCGTACCGGATTCAGGCGGTTATTTCCCGGCAAAGTTCCCATGGATTGCCTGGGCGGCGCAGTTGGGCGCTCAACCCAGGACGATATAGTCGTTCTGCCGGATGATGGGATGGTGCGGGTCTTGCACCAGATGCAGGTAACGACCGTCCACCAGGTCGATCGGCAGGCAGTCATCAATGTCCATCACCGCATCCGTATGCGCCTGAGACCAATGCCGCAGCATCTGTTGCTTGCCCTTGCTCTTGGCTTCCTGTTTGTTACGGGCGACCACCAGTAAATAGTGGTGCGCCTCACCGAAACTGTCGGCTTCATAACCGCCCAGGTTGATGAAGTACAGATGATGCGCACCCGCTTGTGGCGCCAGATGGCTGAGTTCGATTTTCCACCCGTCGACGCCATCCACGGCCATCCACGAATCAATGTGCATGCCCTTGGGGCTGCCGAACCACGCATCACGCAGTTGTGGGTAGGTGGCTTGCAGCGTGTCCGCGACGGCAAACACCACATCATGCACTTCGATCCTGGCCCGTGGGTGCTTGCCCCCGAGCATAACGACAAACAGCATTGCAGGTCCTTCCTGGCGACTTGGCAGACGCCAACCATACTTCGGTTGAACCCTTTTGTCCGGTCAATGCCACACTGTTAACCCGCGAACTCATCAGGAGGTTGTTATGCGTACCATCGATCTGGCGGGTGTGCCCGTCCCTGTCATTGGCCAGGGCACCTGGCGCATGGGCGAAGACCCGAGCCGGCGCCGGGAGGAAGTCGCTGCGTTGCAACTGGGAATCGACGAAGGCATGACCCTGATCGATACCGCTGAAATGTACGGCGAGGGTGGCGCTGAAGAGGTCGTCGGTGAAGCCATTCGTGGCAAGCGTGACCAGGTGTTCCTGGTGAGCAAGGTGTACCCGCACAATGCCAGCCACAAGGGCGTTCCGCGCGCCTGCGACGCCAGCCTGCGGCGCCTGGGTAGCGACCATATCGATTTGTACCTGCTGCATTGGCGGGGCCAATACCCCCTTGAAGAAACCGTCGAAGCCTTCGAACGCCTGCGCGAGGCCGGCAAGATCGGCCGCTGGGGCGTCTCCAACTTTGACGTGGCCGACCTGCAGGAGCTCGCATCCCCGGCCTGCGCCACCAATCAGGTGCTCTACAACATCCAAGAGCGCGGTATCGAATTTGACCTGTTGCCCTGGTGGCAACAGCACCATTTGCCGTTGATGGCGTACTGCCCGATCGCGCAGGGCGGCGAACTGTTGTCCAGCCCGACCCTCAAGCAGATTGCCCAGCGCCACGACGTCACACCCGCCCAGGTTTCCCTGGCCTGGGTTTTGCGCCAGGACGGCGTAATCGCCATTCCCAAGGCGGTAACGCCGGAGCATGTGCGGCTTAACGCGGCCGCCGCCAACCTGGTGCTCGACGAGCACGACCTGGACGCGATCGACCGTGTGTTTGGCGCGCCCAAGCGCAAGCACCCTTTGGCGATGGTGTAGCGGCTGGGCAGAAACGGCGCCGTCCTTGGCGACCGTTTCTGCCCGCAACCGACTTAACCCGCTACCGGGCTGCGCCAGTCATCCGAACCCGAGGTACCGGACACTTCATGGGTCCATACGATTTTGCGGTAGGTGAAGTACACATCTTCCAGGTGCGTAAAGTGCGCGTTGTCCGGGTCCTGACAGTTGGGCATGCGCGACTGGATGTCCACGAGGGTCGCGCCTTCCAGTTCAATGGTGAAGTAATGTTCCTGGGTGCCGGCCGAAGAGGTCCGGAACCATTCCAGCCTGCACTTGACCTCTTCGCCGCTGGTCAATGCGCTGAACAGCAACGGTGAGGACTTATCGAAGACCTTGCTGATCATCAACGGCTTGTGAACTCTCTGGCCCGTTGGCTGGCCCGACTGCGGGTCCCGCGGAATGATCACCTGATGGGAAAAAGCCTGGACCAGAATCTGGTCCTCGTGGCCCTCCTGATAGATGTTGCCTACCGAGTCCTGGGTAAATGTGCCTGCCGTAATCAAACCTTGCTTGACACCGGTGATAGAAAGATACGCGGGTGTTGGCATGACGGGTTTCCTTGCCTTATTTGAGAGGTAGTTCCAGCCGGCAACTGTGCTGGTTGGAACTATGCCTCTAACAAGAAGTGTGCCAGAAAGTGCTAGCGCCAATAACGGCGCGGGGTTGATGGGCAATAAGATATTAATTTAAATAAGTTTGCTGATTTTCAAGTTCTTATAGTGCAGTGTTGTTTGCACATTACTGCGCATTTAGTTGCTCATTGAGATGGCGAGCCCGTGAGTGCTGTTTGCAGCTTAATCCTGCGCTGTTCAAGGTTTTACCTGCGCAAAATGCTGCGCACATGCGGGTTTTACTGGGCTGTAGGATGTTTCTTAAGTGTCGTCCCAATACTTGCCGAATGGTATTTGCATGGCTAAGGTTTGCGAACTTCGCGGCAGAAGGTGCGAAGTTTAATTGATGCGCTGGCGCACTATTTAAACAGTGTGTTGGTTCGTCGCTCGGATCTTGATGTTCATCTGCGGTTCACCATGGCTTATTTGAATAAACTCTGCGCCTATTACCTTGATCTCGGTCAGTTGCCCTGTTCGCAAACAAGTTTTGCCGGCAGCGATATGCGCTATTCGAATGAATACGAAGCCTTGGAAGTCGAGCTGGCAAAGGTGCAGTCCATTCACGGTGCCGGCCAGCCGGATTGGCAAAAAGTCGTGGAAACCAGCGAGCTGCTGTTGCGTGAGCGGTCCAAGGATCTACGGGTGGCTGTCTGGCTGGCCTGGGCGCTGTACCAGCGCGAATCGTTCCCTGGCCTGCTGGCGGGGCTCGGGTTGCTGCGCCACCTGTGTGACCACCATTGGGCTGCCGTGTACCCGCAAAAGCTGCGTACCCGCAGCGCAGCATTCGGCTGGTTGACCTTGAGGCTTGACTCGCTGTTTGCGCAAAACCTGGCGCTTCAAGACCAGCAACCCTTGTTCCGATCGATGCTGGAGCTTCTGACGCACCTTGATGAACGCTGGAGTCTGCATTTGGGCGATGACGCGCCACTGTTGCTGCCCATTCGCCGGCAATTGGACCAACGCCTTGAGCGCGCCGCGCAAGGCCAGGCGCCCGCAGCCGCTGTGAGTGGGGTCATTGCCCAGGTCAAGCAGGCGACTACCCAACTGCTCAAGCCCGAGCCGGTGCTCAACAACGAAAAAGACGCACATAAATTGTTGCGTGCCCTTCAGGAACAGGCTCGTCCGTTATGTGCCTGGTGGCTGCGCCAGCAGGCTACCGACCTGCGTGCGCTGAGCCTCAATCGCACACTGGCATGGCTGGTCATCGTCAGTTATCCGAACGCCGACAATCAGCGGGTCACCGCATTGCGTGGGCCGGCACCGGACAAACTCAAGCGTTACCGGGAGCGTTTCGCCCAGGGCGAGCATGCCGATCTGCTGCTTGAACTCGAGGCCAGCCTGGCGGGTGCGATGTTCTGGTTCGATGGGGTACGCATGGCCTGGCAGTGTCTTGAAGCCTTGCAGGCGGACCTGGCCATGACTGAACTCGAGGTCAGCTTCGCCCTGTTGCTACAGCGCTTTCCGGATCTGCCGGAGTTTCGCTTTCACGATGGCGCCCCGTTTGCCGACACGGTCACTCGCGACTGGATTGCGTTGCATGTTTCCCGTCACCTGAAAAAAACCGAGGCTCCCGTTGGGGTGGCGGATGCGCAACCCTGGGAGGTCGCGTTGCAGGAAGTGCTGCCCAGGCTGCGAAAGGACGGGCTCAAGGCGGCCGTGCAGGCACTCAAGCAAGGCGCGTGCGCCGCCCGGAGTGACCGCGCCCGCTTCCATTGGCAGTTGGTCCAGGCCCGACTGTGTATACACGCGGGTAAACATGAGCTGGCGAAGATCCAGCTTGAGCACCTGGATATCGAATTGCAGCGCACGGGCCTGGAGCGCTGGGAGCCTGAACTGGCCTTGCAGGTCGCTCAGCTTTTGTACCGCTGCTGCGACCTGATGCCACACAACCATACCGCTCGCGAGCGCAAGGAAGACACCCACCGCAGGCTGTGCCTCTTCGATCTTGAAGCGGTACTTGAATAGGCTTTCGAGCCATGAAAAAGGAGAAATACCGTGGCCAAAGAAGGTTCGGTAGCACCCAAGGAACGCATCAATATCACCTTCAAACCTGCCATCGGCGGGGCGCAAGAGGAAGTCGAGCTGCCGTTGAAACTGTTGGTATTGGGGGATTTCACCCAGCGTGAAGACGTGCGCAAGCTCGAAGATCGCAAACCCATCGCCATAGACAAGAACACGCTCGATGAAGTGTTGGCCAAGCAGGCATTAAGCCTGACCCTGAGCGTACCCAATCGCCTTCAGGAGGGCGCCGACGTCGAAGAGTTACCGATTCGGGTGCAGATCAATTCAATGAAGGATTTCACCCCGGCGAACCTTGTGGAACAGATTCCCGAGTTGCACAAACTGATGGCCTTGCGTGAAGCATTGATGGCCCTCAAGGGGCCGCTGGGCAATACGCCGGGCTTTCGCAAGGCCATTGAGCATGCCCTGGCCGACGACGACAGCCGCGCCCGGGTACTCGCGGAGTTGGGGCTCAATAGCCCTTGCGCCTGACACTTTTCAGTAAAAGGACCCTGACGCCATGAGCATTAAACAGAACCCGATCACTGCCCACACCGCTGATGATTGCAGCATCCTCGATAACATCATTGCGCAAACGCTGCTCAGCGCCGACGACGAGGCCTATGGTATTGCCAAGCGTGGCGTCTCGGCATTTATCGAAGAATTGATCAAACCGCAAAACAGCGGTGAACCGGTCAAGAAACGCTTGGTTGACCGGATGATCGCCGAGATTGACGAAAAGCTCAGCCGGCAGATGGATGAGATTTTGCACTGCCCCCAATTCCAGGCTTTGGAAGCGGCCTGGAAAGGGCTTCAGCTGTTGGTCGAGCGCACCAACTTTCGCGAGAACATTAAGATCGAGCTGCTGAACGTCTCACGGCAAGACCTGCTCGATGACTTTGAAGACTCGCCGGAAGTTACCCAGGCGGGGCTCTACAAGCATGTCTACAGCGCCGAATATGGTCAGTTTGGCGGCCAGCCGGTGGGCGCGATCATTGCCAACTATTTTCTCTCTCCCAGCGCCCTGGATGTGAAACTGATGCAGTACGTTTCCAGCGTGGCATGTATGGCTCACGCGCCTTTTATCGCCGCCGCCGGGCCGGCTTTTTTCGGGTTGGAAAGCTTCACTGGCCTACCTGACCTGAAGGACCTCAGGGACCATTTTGAAGGCCCGCAATTCGCTAAATGGCAGAGCTTTCGCCAGAGCGAAGATGCCCGGTACATAGGGCTGACCGTGCCACGCTTCCTGCTGCGCACGCCATACGACCCCCTTGAATGCCCCGTCAAGACCTTTGCCTATAGGGAAAACGTGGTCAACAGCCATGAGCACTACCTATGGGGCAATACCGCCTACGCATTTGCCACGCGTTTAACCGATAGTTTCGCGCGGTTCCGCTGGTGCCCGAACATCATTGGCCCGCAAAGCGGCGGCGCGGTGGAAGACTTGCCGTTGCATCACTTCCACAGCATGGGCGAAATCGAAACCAAGATTCCCACTGAAGTGCTGGTCTCCGATCGTCGCGAATACGAACTGGCGCAAGAAGGCTTCATTGCCTTGACGATGCGCAAGGGCAGTGACAATGCGGCGTTCTTCTCCGCCAGCTCGGTGCAGAAGCCCAAGAATTTCGGCATCAGTGCCGAGGGCAAGGAAGCTGAGTTGAACTACCGCTTGGGTACCCAACTGCCCTACATGATGGTGGTCAACCGCCTGGCCCATTACTTGAAGGTGCTGCAACGCGAGCAACTGGGCTCGTGGAAGGAGCGTACCGACCTGGAACTGGAGCTGAACAAGTGGATTCGCCAATACGTTGCGGACCAGGAAAACCCCAGCGCCGAAGTGCGCGGGCGGCGACCGCTGCGCGCGGCACGCATCGTTGTCAGTGACGTCGAGGGCGAGCCTGGCTGGTACCGCGTCAATTTGAGCGTACGTCCGCACTTCAAGTACATGGGGGCCGACTTTACGCTGTCGCTGGTTGGCAAGCTCGACAAAGAATGAGCAGGCGTCAGGGGAGGGGCCCCAACCAAAGCCTTTTCGAGCGGCTTGATTGCCCGGCAGCGACTTCGCCATGCGGCATGACCTCGGTGGCGGTTCACCTGGGGAAAATGCTCAGCATCCGCGCGGGAAGTGTGCAGGCGCTGCCGGATTACGGCTTGCCGGACTTCAATGACATGAACCGCAGCCTGCATGAATCCTTGAGCCAGTCGCGCTTGCTCATCGAGCGTTTTATCCGGGCCTACGAACCTCGCCTGAAGCATGTGCGAGTGCGGGCATTGCCTCGGGATCACGACGTGCTGGTCCTGGCGTTTGCCATTGAAGCGACGCTGAGCATCGACGGGGTGGCGCAGCCCGTGGTGTTCACCGCCCGACTGCGTGACGCCGGACAGGTCGAGGTGTCGCCGGATGTCTTTTAACCGTTATTACCAAAGCGAGCTCAGTGCATTGCGTCAACTCGGGCGACGTTTCTCCGAGCGCAATCCGGCGCTTGCGCCTTTTCTTGCGGAACCTGGGCAAGACCCGGATGTAGAACGTCTGCTGGAGGGGTTTGCGTTCCTCACCGGTCGCCTGCGCCAGAAGCTGGATGACGAACTGCCTGAGCTGACCCACTCATTGATGCACCTGTTATGGCCCAACTACATGCGGCCCATGCCGGCGTTCAGCATCTTGCAGTTCGACCCGTTGAAGCACGCAGGTCCAGGTGTGCTGGTGGCGCGAGGCACGCCTGTCGAAAGCGCATGTGTCGAGGGCGAGCGCTGCCGCTTTCAGACCTGTTACGCCACTGAGGTCCTGCCGCTGCAACTGAGCGCGCTCGACTACAACGTTCAAGGGGAGCAGGGCGTGTTGAGCCTGCGCCTGGACATGAGTGCCGAGGGCAACTTCAGTGGGGTGCGGTTCGAACGGTTGCGCCTGCATCTGGCGGGGGATCGCTATATAAGCCAAGGGTTGTACCTGAGCCTGTTGCGTCACCTGGAGGGTATCGAATTGCTGCCGTTGGGGCGCGATGGAGAGGTACTCACAGGCGTTGACGGCGAGGCCCTGTCGCTGCGATTGGACGCCGACCAGGTACAGCCGGTGGGGTTTGCCGAGGAGCAGGCGCTTATTCCCTATCCACAAAATACCTTTCGAGGGTACCGCCATCTGCAGGAGTACTTCGCTTTCCCTGACAAGTACTTGTTTGTCGAGGTGGCCGGGCTTGATGCAGTGCAACGTTTGCCCGATGAGCTTCTCAAGCAGGCCTGCGGCATAAGGCTGTGCTTCGCGTTGCGCGCGCAGCCCCAGGAACTCCAGCGACCCACACTGGATAACGTAAAGCTGTATTGCACGCCCATCGTCAACCTGTTCAAACACGATGCGGTGCCGATTCGCCTGGACGGTAAACAGGATGAGTACCTGCTGGTTCCCGGGGAGTATGCGCGAGGGAGCGCCTGTGTATTTTCCGTGGATAAGGTCACGGGGTGGCGCCCTGGTGGGTTGGGGTATCACACCTACGTACCGTTTGAGTCTTTCGAGCATGACGGCGATACCGATGTGTCGGCCGCGCCCCCGAGCTACAGCATCCGCCAGCGCGCCTCGGCGCAACACACCGGCCTCGATACATGGCTGGGGTTCAGCGGTGGCCAGGCACATGTCCAGGAAACACTCTCGGTCGAACTGACATGCACCAATCACAACCTGCCCCGGCAATTGCAGGCTGGGCAGATCAACCAACCTTGCGAACAGACCCCGGAGGGGTTGTCGTTTCGCAATATCAGCGTCCCCACCGCCAGTTTTGCGCCGCCTCTGGACCAGGATTTTCTCTGGCGGCTAATCAGCAACATGTCGCTCAACTACTTGTCACTGAGCGATATCAACGCGTTGAAGGTCATCCTCGAAACCTACGACCTGCCGCGTTATCACGACCGGCAAGCATTGAAGATCAGCCAACGGCGGCTGGGGGCATTGCGGTCCATCAGTCATGTGGCCGTCGACCGCCTGCACCGTGGAATACCGTTTCGGGGATTGCGGGTCGACCTCAACATCGACGCCCAGGGCTTTCTGGGCCAGGGAGAAGCATTTGTATTCGCCTCGGTGCTCAACGAATTTTTTGCGCTCTACGCCAGCCTCAATGCTTACCACGAACTCAGAGTCATCAGCACACAAGGAGACGTGTACCTATGGCCACCCCGGATGGGCCAGCAGCCTCTGCTTTGACGGAACTCACTCGCGTCATCCGCGAGTATTCGTTGTTCCAGGCGGTCGTGCAGGTGCTCAAGCGCCTGCGCGACGCGCATCCTGCGTTGGATGACGACGCCTTGTATGACCGGTTGGAATTCCAGGCGAATCCAAGTCTTGGTTTTCCTGGCCACGATATCGAGCGGGTGGAATTTTTTGTTGAGCGCGGGCAGTTGCGCGCGCGTCTTCGCCTCAATGTGCTGGGCCTTTGCGGTGCGGGTTCGCCGCTGCCGGCTTTTTATGGCGAGCAGGCGTTCGCCGACGGGTTGGGCGGTCACGTAACTCGAGACTTCCTGGATGTGTTTCACCATCGTTTGCAGCGGCTGATGCTGCCGATCTGGCGCAAGTACCGCTACCGCGCGAGTTTCCAGAAAGGCGCAGTTGATGCTTTTTCCGAGCAGATGTTTGCGCTGATCGGGCTGAGGGGGCGACAAATCCGCACGGCGGCGCAAGTGGATTGCAAGCGACTGCTGCCGTACCTGGGCTTGCTTGGGTTGAGAGTGCATTCGGCTGCCTTGATCGAGACGGTGCTGCGTTACTACTTCAAGCACAACCGTTTGTTTATCGAGCAATGGGTTGAACGCACAGTGGTGATTGCTCACTTGCAGCGAAACCGCTTAGGCGTCACCCACAGCGCGTTGGGTTCGGACCAGGTGCTGGGAAGCCGGGTCGCGGATCGCAGCGGTAAGTTCAGGGTGCACATACAAAACCTGGACTGGGAGCGTTTTCATGGGTTTTTACCCACGGGGGCGGACTATCCGCAGTTGTGCTCGCTGGTTCGACTGACCGCACGGGCGCCCCTGGAATATGACCTGTGCCTGGTGTTGACCAGGGAGGAAATAAGGCCGTTGCGCATCGGCGAGCACAACGTCTGTCGATTGGGCTGGGCCAGTTGGCTGGCGCACGAGTGCGCCGATGGTGTGGTCATCGTGGCCGGCAATGCTCATTAGGGACGAGTGATTATGATGAATGTAGACCTGCAACAACTTATCAACACATTGACGCCCCTGGCCCGTCGAGATTTGGAGCGTTCGGCCGAACGTTGCGTGATGCGCGGTGGCAGCGACGTCCTGGTTGAAGACCTGCTGCTGGCCATGCTTGAACAACGGGATGGCCTGCTGGTGCGGGCGTTGGCCGATGCGCAGGTCGAGGCTGGCGAACTGGAAGCCGCACTGCAGCCCAAGGGGCAGGCGAGCGCGTCGCGCAATCCGGTGTTCGCCCCGGCCCTTGTGCAATGGTTGCAACAAGCGTTGATGGTGGCGCATCTGGAACTGCGCCAGACCGAAGTGGACCACGGTGCCTTGTTACTGGCGATTTTGCGTCACCCCCAGCACGCGGGCAGCGCCTATCAAAGGGTCTTGAGCCGTTTGGATACGCAGCGTGTGCTTGAGTTTACGTTGAGTCAGGTTGCCGCTATCCCCTCGTCAGCCAGGGGTGAGTCGTTGTTGGCGCGCTTTACCCATGACCTGACGAGCCAGGCCCATGAAGGGCGTATCGACCCGGTGTTGTGCCGTGACGTAGAGATTGCTCAGTTGATCGACATACTGATGCGCCGGCGCAAGAACAATCCGATTCTCGTCGGCGAGGCCGGGGTGGGCAAGACCGCCGTTGTCGAGGGTCTGGCCCTGTGCATCGTCAACTCACAGGTGCCGGAGCCCCTCAAGGCGGTACGGGTGCTCACGCTGGACATGGGCTTGCTGCAAGCCGGCGCCAGCATTCGGGGCGAGTTTGAACGCCGTCTCAAAGGCGTGATCGATGAGGTCAACGCCTCGCCGCAGCCTGTGATTCTGTTTATCGACGAGGCGCATACGCTGGTGGGCGCGGGCGCCCAGGCGGGTGGCGGTGACGCCGCCAACCTGCTCAAGCCGGCTCTGGCGCGCGGTGAACTACGCACCATCGCGGCCACCACCTGGTCTGAATACAAAAAATACTTCGAAAAAGACCCTGCCTTGGCGCGACGTTTCCAGCCGGTGCTGGTCGGCGAGCCCAGCGTGGAGCAGGCAATTTCGATCCTGCGCGGGCTGGCGCCGGTGTATGAAGCCAGCCATGGCGTGTATGTCCGTGACGATGCCGTTGTCGCGGCGGCTCACATGAGCGCCCGTTACCTGGCCGGGCGGCAGTTGCCCGACAAGGCCGTCGATGTACTGGATACTGCCTGCGCCCGCGCACGAATCAGCCAGGCAACCGCACCTGAGGCACTCCAGCGCCTGAACGCCGAGCATGCTGAAGGCTTGCAGCAGCGCGAGGCAATGAGTCGAGACAAGGACACCGGGCTACCGGTGGACGAGCAATCCTTGTGCGCATTGAACGTGCGATTGGCGGCTGTCGAGATCGAACGTCGGGTTTTGGAGCAAGCCTGGCTTGAGTCGCAAGCGCGGGTCGAACCGGCGCGTGTCTGCCCGCGATTGGTGGCACAGGTCATCAGTGCCTGGACCGGTATTCCGGTTGAGCAGTTGGCACTTGAACACAGTGAAACAGTGTCTGGTTTTGCCGACGCGTTGCGCTCACGCATCCTCGGTCAGGAGCACGCGGTGCTGGCGCTCGACCGTAACCAACGCGCGGTCGCCACCGGTCTGAACAAGGCCGACGCTCCGGTTGGGGTGTTTCTGTTGGTGGGCCCAAGTGGCGTGGGCAAGACCGAAACGGCCCTGGCCCTGGCGGATTTGCTGTACGGCGGTGAGCGGTTTGTCACTACCCTCAATATGTCTGAGTTTCAGGAGAAGCACGCGCTGTCTCGGCTCATCGGTGCCCCGCCGGGTTATGTGGGGTATGGCGAGGGCGGGGTACTGACGGAAGCCGTGCGCCAACGACCTTACTCGGTGGTGCTGCTCGACGAGGTCGAAAAGGCCGATCCGGACGTACTGAACCTGTTCTATCAGATCTTCGACAAAGGGTTGGCCAATGATGGCGAAGGCCGAGAGATCGACTTTCGTAACACGCTGATCCTGATGACCTCCAACCTGGGCAGCGAATGCATCGTCGATCTATGCGCAGGGGGCCGGCGGCCAGATCCGCAGGTGTTGCAAGACGCGATACATCCGCTGCTACGCGATTACTTCAAGCCGGCGCTGCTGGCGCGCATGCGTGTCGTGCCCTATTACCCGGTTGTAGGTGAAGTGCTGCATGACCTGGCAAGGCTCAAGCTGGACCGCCTGGGGCAACGGCTGAAACTGCGCAACCTGGCGTTCGGTTACACGCGCGAACTGATCACCTATATGGCCGAGCGTTGCAACCACTGGGACAGCGGTGCGCGGTATATCGACCAATGGATCGAGATCCACCTGTTGCCCCAGATGGTTGATCGCCTGTTGGAGGCAATGGCCTGCGGCGAAACCCTGTCGCGGGTCCATGCATGCCTGGATGCCGGCGGGCAACCGACCTGTGAGTTCAGCCAATGAGCGACAATCTGTTTGCCCAATTGCCCCATCCCTTGGACTACGCCGATGTGCTGCTCACCTGGTTCGCTCGCTTGGGTATCGACGCTGACGAGACCACGTTAGCGCAGCTCTGTGTGACGGCTGCGGCACAACTAAGCCAGTGCGAACTTGCCCAATTGTATTGGCGCGACGAGGTGACAGGGCGCCTCGACCTGATTGCCCAGCATTTGCCCGGCGCACTGGCGCTTGGCGAGCCGGCAAGTAGCCATGACTTCCAGCATGAGCAATTGCTGCACTATGTCCTCAGCCAGGGCCACTCTTTGAGCCTGGAGGACCTGGCCAACAGCGTCTACGAAAGTGCCTTTCTGCCGGCCGCGAGGTTGCCCTGGCAGGCGTTGTCATGCGTGCCATTGTCGGGGCGGCGCGCGAGCGTGACGGGCCTGTTGTTATGCGCCAGCCAGCGTCCCCGATCCTTGCAGGGCCATGGCCCGTCATTGCGGTTGCTGGGGAGTTTCGCCTTGAACCAGCTGGGCGTTTTGAAGGGGCTGCGCCTTGTGCAAAACGCTTCCCCGACAAAACCTGGCACGCCGGTCGCGCGGACGGCGTATGGGCTGATCGGCAACAGCACAGCCATGGACGAAACCTACCGTTTGATTGGCAAGGTGCTGAACACCTCGTACACAGTTTTGCTGCGCGGCGAGACCGGGACCGGAAAAGAGGTGGTGGCGCGGGCCATTCACGCCAGCGGGCCGCGTAGCGGCAAAGCCTTTGTGGTGCAGAACTGCGCCGCCTTTCCCGAAGGGTTGCTGGAAAGTGAACTGTTTGGCTATCGCAAGGGTGCGTTCACCGGCGCCGAGCGTAACCATGCAGGGCTGTTCGACGCCGCGCATGGCGGAACATTGCTGCTGGACGAAATCGGCGATATGCCGCTGTCATTACAGGCCAAGTTGCTGCGGGTGTTGCAGGAGGGCGAAATCCGTCCGTTGGGAGCCAGTGCAGCCCACAAGGTCGATGTGCGCATCATCGCCGCGACCCATCGCGACCTCGCGGCGATGGTGGCCGAAGGCAGCTTCCGTGAGGATCTCTACTACCGATTGGCGCAATTTCCCATCGAACTGCCGGCCTTGCGTCAGCGGGGCGGTGATGTGTTGCTGTTGGCGCGAGAGTTCGCGCAAACAGCGTGTACGGCACTCGGCTGTACGTCGGTGCAGTGGTCCAGTGCGGCCTTGGATCAACTGTCGAGCCATGCTTTCCCCGGCAATGTGCGCGAACTCAAATGCCTGGTGGAACGTGCCGTACTGCTCTGCGATGACGGTGTGATCTTGCCCGCGCATTTGTGCTTGTCGCCAGCGCCGACTGCCATGGCCCTCGATGCAACGTTGCGCCAACGCCTGGAGCGGGTTGAGCGGGTATTTTTGATCGACTGCCTGCACAAGAACCGTGGCAACCGAACCCGCACCGCCCGTGAGTTGGGGGTTGCGCGCCGCACGCTGCTGTACCGCCTGGCACGTCTGAATATTCCCTGCAGCGATGCCCGAGGGGAAGGCTGAATGGTGCGCGCATGGACCTGGTGCTTCGACGCCAGCCTCATTTTCCTGGGAGATACCTGATGCTTCTTCGCCCCTGGCACGCCTTGGTGCTTGTGTTGTGTTTGCTGAGCGGTTGTAACGGCAATTACGTTTTTGATGATGCTGATTACCGTGCGCTGGGTGACTCCCAGGCGCCCCGTCGAGGCCATTGAGTTGGGAAAACCTGCCATGCAGTTAGTGTTTGAGGTGTGTGATAGCGGGAGCGGCGAACCGCCGGCCCGCAAGCTTTTCGACGGCGTCGGCGGCGTGATCGGGCGTGGGGCTGGGTGTGACTGGGTGATTGCCGATCCCGATCGCTTGCTTTCCAGTCTCCATGGTTTGGTCGGTTACCGAGACGGCCAATACTTTCTCACCGATATCAGCAGCAATGGTATCGGCGTGTCTGGCAGCACGGAGCGGTTGTGCAAAGGCCAGGCGCGTCTGATCAGCGAAGGTGATGTGTACCAGTTGGGGGCGGTGAGCATTCGCGCTCAACTGATAGGGCAGGGGGCGCATTATGACCGGCCGGCCTTTGCCGGCAACGAGACGATTCCCGACGATGCGTTTCTGATACTGGACCCCTTGCACGGCCTGGAGCGTGAGCAACCGGGCAGCGAGTTACCCGAGCATCTGGATGCATCGGAGCCCCGTGCAGAAATGCCCGGAGGCCTGCTTTCCCACGGTGCCGTAGAACAAGACCACTTGATCGTGCCGAGTTGGGCCGAACCCGCCAGCCCTGGGCCTTCCAGTGCGGCGCAGACCGTTACGACGCCTGCAGGTGAAGGGTTCTGGTCACAGTTCGGCGCTGTGCTGGGCGTGGAGATGGATGCACTCGATACCCTGGGGCGCGAAGCCCTGGCGATCAAGGTGGCGAGACTGTTCAGGCAAACCATCGAAGGGTTGCAGCAGAGCCTGCGGACCCGCGATGAGCTCAACAGTGAGTTGAACCTGGACGGGACAGCGCTGGCGCGCACGCGCCGCAACCCCTTGCAAGATTGCGGCGACACACAGGCAGCCTTGGCGTCGCTGTTGGGCGCAGGCGATTCGGGCCAACTGCCTGCCGAATTGGCGATCGCCCAGGCGTGCCGGGAGATGCAAATTCACCAATTGGCCTTGGTCGTGGCCTGCCGTGCAGCGGTGCGCAGCGCGCTCGCGACGTTTGCCCCCGGCCATCTGCTGCTCTGCTTCGAACGTGAGGGCAACCCGCCCCGGTTCGCTACCGACGGCGCTCGTTGGCGGGCATACCAACGCCATTACATGCGCCTGAGCGAGGAGCACCCCTTGGGCGAGCAGCTGTTACGCAACGACTTTTCCAAAGCGTATGAGGAGCAGGTGCGTCTCGTCGGCGCCCTGCATGCGGCTTATCCGGGATGACAATCATGTATCGAGCCACCTTTATATCAATGCTGCTTGCCCTGGGCCTATTGACCGGTTGTGGCAGCCTTTCACCGTTTTCAACCTTGACCAAGCTCGACCTGAGCTTGACGGCCAGCGACACAGTCAACCCCGATCTTCACGGCCGGCCCTCTCCGGTGGTCGTGCGCCTGCTTGAGTTGCGGCACCCGGCGGCGTTCGAAAATGCTGACTTCTTCAGCCTCTATAGCCACGCCGAGCAGGCACTGCCCAAAGACTGGGTCAACAGCGAAGAGCTGGAGTTGCGCCCCGGTGAACAGCAGGTGCTCAAGCTCAGCATCGAACCGCAGAGTCGTTATATCGGCGTGTTGGCAGCCTATCGCGACCTGCCGCATGTGCAATGGCGCCTGGTACTGCCCGTTACCCGGCAGCAACTGACGCGCGCGCAGTTGTTACTTGACGAGTCGGGGGTTCGCGCTGTCGGCCCTCAAGCCGGCCGGTCGGAGAACTGAAATGCAGATTGATAAAGTCATCTGGCGGGAGGGCATGCTGCTGCGTCCGCAGCACTTGCAGCACAACGACCGTTATTACCATCAACAGCTCAACCGTAGCCGCTTGCTGAGCAGGGATGGCTGGGGGTTCCTGACGCTGGACATCGATGTGCAGTACCTGAATCTGGGCAAGCTGGTCGTCAACCAGGCCAGCGGGGTATTTCCCGATGGAAGCCTGTTCGAATTGAACAACACCATGCCGCCGCTGGTGTTGCAGGTACCCGCCGACACCGCTGGGCAAGCCGTGTTCCTGGCGTTGCCCCTGGCCATCGGCAATCAACTGGACGTGCGCCAGCCAGAGCAAAGCGATGTGCTGGCGCGTTATGTGAGTTACGAAACACAGATCGCAGACTCGAATGTCGGTATGAACGCTCACTGCCAGATCCACTGCGCCCGCCCGGATCTACACCTGCAATTGGGGGAACAACCCAGTGATTCGCTGCATGTGAAGCTCCAGGTAGCCCAGGTGCTCGATTCCACGCGAGAGGCCGGCGTACAGCTGGACGCGGACTTCGTACCGACGTTTATTTATGTGCAGAGCGCCGGCTATGTGTCGTCATGCGTCAAGGAAGTGGTCAGCCTGCTGGCTGCCCGAGGCGATGCGATTGCCGCCCGCGTCCAGGGCAATGGAGGTTCGGCCGGTGCCCAGCTCGGCGACTTTCTGATGCTGCAACTGATCAATCGTACCGAGGTGCTATTGCGTCACTACCTGAGCCAAAGCCAGGTGCGTCCGGAGGCGGTGTACCGGGTATTGCTGTCGATTCTCGGTGAGCTGTCTACCTTCGCCGTCGACGACAAACGCGCGCAGGTGGAAGGGTGTTATCGGCATGGAGATCAGGGGGCGAGCTTTCGTGGGCTAATGGACGGTATTCGCAAGGTGCTGTCAGCGGTGCTGGAACAGCACGCCATCGAACTCCCGCTGGAAGCACGGCAATACGGGGTGCTGGTGTGCCCCGTAAGCGATCTGAAATTGTTGGGCGCGGCAACCTTCATTCTGGCGGCAACCGCCCACTGCGATTCGGAAGAACTGCGCCACCGTTTGCCCGCGCATCTCAAGGTCGGACCGGTTGAGCGCATACGTGAGCTGGTCAATCTGCACCTGGCCGGTATCAAGGTAAAACCGCTGCCGGTGGCGCCACGCCAGATTCCGTTCCATGCCGGCAAGACCTATTTCATGCTCGAACTCAGTGCCCGGGATATCACGCAACTGGAACAGTCCGGCGGTTTTGCCTTCCACGCCAGCGGCGAGTTTGCGGCGCTTGAACTCAACTTCTGGGCCATCAGGAACTGAACGCCATGACCATGGACAGCGAATACCCGCAGGACGAAAAAACCGTTCTGCTCGACCGCCAGGGTCGTGCCCCGGCGCAGGCCGCGGTGACGGATTACCCCTCGCCACCACGCTTTGAGCAATTGGAAGACCGGATGATCTACACCGCCAGCCTGCAAGGCGCCCAGGGTTTCAAGATGGGGCCCAATGCTCTGGTGGCAGCCGCCTGGGACCTGCTGTCACAGGTTGTTGAACTCAGAAGCAGCACCGCTCGGGAGAGCTTGCAGAGCCTCAATGACCGACTGTCGTCGGCCATCACCGCGTTTGAAGCACATGCCCTGCACCAGGGCGTAGCGAACAGCCAGGTGATGTCCGCGCGTTACGTGCTGTGCAGCGTAATTGACGAAGCGGTCGTCACCACTGCATGGGGTAGTCGTAGCCACTGGTCGAAGACGAGCCTGCTGAGCCGCTTTCATAACGAAACCTTCGGTGGCGAAAAGTTTTTCCAACTGCTGGAGCGGCTGAGCCGCGATCCGGTCAAGCACGTGGCCATGCTCGAGTTGATGTACCTGTGCCTGTCGATGGGGTTTGAAGGTAAGTACCGGGTTATGGAGCGGGGAGGGGCGCAGCTCGAGGACATCCGAGATGCCTTGTATCGACAGATCCGGCATGTACGCGGCGAGCGCCTGCCGATATTTACCCCCGCGAACGCAGGGCGCGTGCCAGGCGCGCGGCTGCGCATTGTGTCGGCCACCTGGGTCGCTGTTTTGGCGTGTGCCGGTTTGCTGGCGATGTACTCGGGGTTTGCCTGGGTCTTGGGTAATGAGCGCGTGACGGTGCTGCAACTTTTTCAACCTTTGGCGCCGGATCAGACGCGGACGCCCTTGTAACGCTGGGAGCAATGAATGAACGCATTCTTCAAGGGCGCGGGCACCGTGCTGCGCAAAAGTTGGGTCTGGAGCCTGTTGCTGGTGCTGTCCAGCGCACTGCTGGTGTGGTTTTTTGGGCCGTTGCTGGCAGTGGCTGACCACCGGTTCTGGCAGGGCTCGACGGCTCGCCTGGTGACCATCAGTGGGTTGTTTCTGCTGTGGGGGCTGGCGATGGTCGTGGTGGGCGCGCGCCGTACTGCACGACTGAAGCAGCCTGAGTACCAGGAGCGGTATCAACGCACGGGGCTGATCGACGACGAACAAAGGCAGGTGCGCGGGCGTTTCAAGGAGGCCCTGCACACGCTGAAGACTACCCGTCGCTATGCGCAGCGCAGCGACCGTTGGCGTAACGCCTTGCCCTGGTACCTATTGATTGGCCAGCAGGGCAGTGGCAAGACCGGTGTCCTGGCCGCCGGAGGGCTGCACTTGCCATTGGATCGGGGCGAGTCGGTGCCCCCAGGTACAACCGCGTATTTTGACTGGTACTTGGCCGACGAAGCGGTGCTGGTCGAGAGCGCAGGGCGATACCTGGATCAACCTGAAGGTGCGGTGGACGGCGCGGGCTGGTCGACGTTTCTGGGGTTGCTCAAGTCGCGGCGTCGGGCGCGCCCGCTCAATGGCGTGGTGGTGACGTTGGCGGTAGAGACGCTGCTTGGCAGCAATGAGCATGACCTGGATTTGCATGCACGCCACGTGCGCACCCGCTTACAGGATATCCAACAGAGATTGCACCTGGACGTGCCGATCTATCTGGTGCTGACCCAGGCGGATCGACTGCCCGGCTTCACTGAGTTCTTCGACGCGCCCCAGGGTGACAGCGCAGATGCGGTATTGGGCGTGTATGTCGGCGCAGGCAACACGGGGACCGCAATGGCCGAGGTCCGCCAGGCGTTCGAGGGGTTGCTGCAACGCCTTGTGGCAGAGCTGACTGCGCGCTTGCAGCACGAGCGTAACCTTGAGCGTCGTGGCCAGATGCTTGATTTTCCTCGGCACGTTGCGCAAATCGGCGAACGCCTGTGCCAGTTCGTGGAGTCTGCGTTTTCCGCTCATCGTTTCCAGCACATCAATGGGTTGCGTGGCGTTTACCTGACCTGTGCGCAGGCGGGTGAGCGACGTGCCTACTTCATTCAGGGGTTATTCAACCGGGTGATCTTTGCCGAGGCCGATCTTGCCGGGCTGCATGCGTCGGAGCGCCAACGCATCCGGCGACACCAGGGGCTGTTGGCGCTGGCGGCGTCCCTGGTGCTCGCCGGGGCGGGCGGGCTATGGGCTCACAGCTACGGGCTCAACCACCAGCGCCTGATGCGGTTGGCGGAACTGACTCAACCACTGTCGCCCGCCGATGCCGGTTTGGACGCTACCCTGGCGTTGCTGCCGTTGCTGGACAGTCGTTTGGCTGCAATGCGGTTGTTCCCGGCGGCGCAGGACAGTCAGTGGCACGAGCGGGCCGGCTTGTATCAAGGTGAACCAAGCCGCCCACTGCTGACCCGGGCCTATGCAGAGGCGCTGCATCAGCAGTTGCTACCCTTGCTGACCGCGCTGCTCGAAGAACAGGTGCGCGCCGACCTGGGGGATCGCGAGGCGCTGCCGGACAGCTTGCGCGCCTACCTGATGCTCAGCCTGCGCGAGCGTCGCGACAACGCATGGCTGGCGCGGCGCATGGCCGGTTATTGGTCGCAGCGTTATGCCGGGAATGCCTCGGCGCAGAACCGCTTGAATGAACACCTCGCGCAGCTATTAGAGCAACCCTTCGTGGCGTCCTTGAACACTGCGCTGGTGGCAGACGCTCGCCAGGACCTGCGTGGAGAGTCATTGGCGCAAGGGGTCTATCGGGTGCTGCGCGAACAAGCCCGCGACCTGGAACCTTATCGTCTGGTAGAAGGCCCCGGATTTGCCGCTGCGGAGCAACCTATCCCCGGTTTCTACACCAAACGGTATGTGCAGTATTTTGAAAAGCAGGGCCCCAGGCTGGTCAATGCCATTGCCCAGGATAATTGGCTGCTGGGAGAAAACGGCGACCTCAGCGCCATGGACCTGCGCCAATTGATGCTGGTGCTGGAACAGCGCTATTTCAGCGAGTACGCCGACGCCTGGAGCCAGGCCATCAGCCAAGTCCGCCTGCAGCCGAGCGACGGCCTCAAGCAGCATGCCGATGAGCTGGCCAGCCTGGCGTCAGCCCAGTCGCCGTTGGTGCAACTGTTGCAACGGGTGAGGGAAAACACCCGATTGCTGCCGGGTGATCGCGCTGAAGCCATCAGCCAGCAGGTAGGCGAGTTGGCCGCACAGGTTCCGTTCGAGGGGGCCAGCGTGCTGGCCGGCCGCGTGCCAGGGCAGGCGACGCCTGATACGGCGCGACGCGCATTGCAACGGCGCTTCGAACCGTTGCACCGCTTGCTCGACACCGAGCAGAACCCAGGCGTCGAACTGACACAGGCGTTGCGGCTACTCGATGAATGGCAGCAGCAACTGGCGGCCCTTCACCGCGAGGGCGCACCCGAACAGGCGGCATTCAACCTGGTCAAGCATCGTATGGAGGGGCAGTTGCCATTGTTGAGCAAGGTGCGTGATACCGCGGTGCGTCTGCCGTCGCCGCTCAAGGGGTGGTTCGAAGGCATTGCCGACGACAGTTGGCGGTTGCTGCTGGAGGATGCCTATGTGTTTATGAATCAGCGTTATCAAAGTGAGGTGTATGGTTTTTATGCTAAGGCGATTCAACGCCGCTACCCGTTCAATGCCCATGCCGGCAGCGATGTCGCCCTCGGTGACTTCCAGGAGTTTTTCAAGCCTCGGGGAGGCATGGCACGCTTTTATGACCATTACCTGCGGCCCTTCGTAAGTGCCGAGGGCGGCCGCTATCGCTTGCGCGGCCTGGATGGCCGCAGCCTGCCGGTGTCACGTTCGTTGTTGGAACAACTGGTGAAAGTACACATGATTCGCCAGGGTTTTTTCAGTGAAGAGCAGGGGGAGTGGGCCGTTCGATTCACGTTGGCACCCTATAGCCTGGATCAGGCGGTCAGCCGTGCGGTGCTGCGCATTGGCGATAAACAGCTTGAGTACCGGCATGGTCCGATCGTGCCCATGGCATTCCATTGGCCAAGCGACGCGGACAACGGCCGCAGCAGCCTGGTGCTGGAGCGGGGTATGGAGCGGCCGCTGGGGATCGAAAAGAACAGTGGGCCGTGGTCGTTGTTCCGGTTTTTGGACTTGATGCACAGCGAGCCCGCCAGCGGTCGCGATGCACAAGTGCTCAAGGCCGATCTCGGAGGGCTGCGCGCTAACTTCCTGCTCACCAG